>Ga0256407_10014566_pt1 | contig 10314 bp, 7 predicted proteins | sample RumenRJG_04DNA_FD_193489 | JGI IMG/M metagenome (GOLD analysis project Ga0256407, IMG submission 193489) | Bovine rumen microbial communities from Lethbridge, Alberta, Canada - RJG_04 | ecosystem: Host-associated > Mammals > Digestive system > Stomach > Rumen | place: Canada: Alberta | collected... | reverse complement strand
ATACAGACATATCGACACGGCCCAGGCGTATGGCAACGAAGAGGGCGTAGGCAAAGGACTCAGGGCGTCAGGACTGAGACGAAGCGAAGTGTTCCTTACGACGAAAGTAGCCGCCGAAATCAAAGATTACCATAAGGCCAGGAAATCGATCGACGAATCCCTCCGCCGGCTTAACATGGAACATGCCGACCTGATACTGATCCACTGCCCGCAGCCATGGACGGAATATCGCAACGCCAAACGCTATCTGGAAGAGAATCTCGAAGTATGGCGCGCCCTCGAAGAAGCCTACAAAGAAGGCAAGACCAGAAGCATCGGCATCTCAAACTTCATCGAAATCGACATACTGAACATCCTGGAAGGCTGCTCCATCCGCCCGATGGTCAACCAGATCGAAATCCATATCGGAGAGACCCCGACGGCCTTGATCGAATACTGCCGCAAAGAGGACATCGCCATAGAGGCCTACTCGCCGATCGCCCATGGACGCGCTCTGCGCAGCCCCGAAATCGTCGCAATGGCGGAATCATACGGAGTCACCCCGGCGCAGCTCTGCATCCGCTACACCCTCCAGCTCGGCACGATCGCCCTGCCGAAATCCGCCGACCCGCAACACATCGCCGACAATACGAAACTGGACTTCCACATCTCCGACAGAGACATGAAAGTCCTTGAAACTCTCGAATTCTGAGATATCCCATATAACAAAAAAGAGAAACAACCGGAAGATTGTTTCTCTTTTTGTGCTCCCTCAGGGGCTCGAACCCTGGACCCCGGCATTAAGAGTGCTGTGCTCTACCAACTGAGCTAAGGAAGCATTATTTCTTTGTGACCCGTTCGGGGCTCGAACCCGAGACCCCCACATTAAAAGTGTGATGCTCTACCAACTGAGCTAACGAGTCTTACCATCATTTCCCGTCCGGATCTCCAAATCGGGATTGCAAAGGTAGCCACTTTTTCTGAACTTGCAAACATTTTTTTACTTTTTTTTGCAATATTTCCGTAACTTCGCCCCGGTTAGAAAAAATAGACCTAAAAACACCATGTGGCTATATCTGGCATTTACTTCAGCCGCGTTGCTCGGACTATACGACACAGCTAAAAAGAAGTCCCTGAAAGACAACGCCGTAATCCCCGTCTTGCTCATCAATACGGCGATCTGCTCCCTCATATTCCTCCCCTTCATCATACTTTCCGCCACCGGAACAATGGTCCGGGGAGACTTCTTCTATGTCCCGTCGGGAAGCTGGAGCGAACACCGCGCAGTCATCATAAAGAGCGCCCTGGTGCTGTCATCATGGATATGCGGCTACTTCGGGATCAAACGGCTGCCGCTGACAATCGTCGGCCCGATCAACGCCACCAGGCCGGTACTCGTACTGCTCGGAGCAATGCTGATTTTCGGAGAAAGGCTCAATTTATGGCAATGGGGAGGCGTCCTGCTTGCAGTGCTGTCCTTCTTCATGCTCAGTCTCAGCGGCCGCAAAGAAGGCATAGATTTCAAAGCCAACCGCTGGATCCATCTCATAATACTCGCAGCGCTCTTCGGCGCAGCCAGCGGCCTCTACGACCGCTACATCCTCTCCCCTACAGGACTTGGACTCGACAGAATGTTCGTACAGAGCTGGTACAACATCTACCAATGCGCGATAATGTCAATCATACTGGTGACCCTATGGTATCCGAACCATAAGCACACGACCCCATTCCACTGGGACTGGGCCATCATTCTGATCAGCATCTTCCTCTCCGCCGCCGACTTCGTCTACTACTACGCACTGACGGACGAAGACGCAATGATCTCGATCGTATCCATGATACGTCGCGGAAGCGTCATCATCTCCTTCCTTGCAGGCGCAGTCTTCTTCCGGGAAAAGAATCTCCGTTCAAAAGCTCTCGACCTGCTTCTCGTACTGATTGGAATGGTTTTCCTCTATATAGGATCCCGCTAGATAAGGCAGATATTGGCCTCAAGACACTTCTGTCGCATCTCGTCAGGCCAGATACAGCTCTGGATCTCCCCGACATGAGCCTTACGCAGAAGGAACATGCAGAGTCGCGACTGGCCGATACCTCCGCCGATAGTATAAGGCAGCTCAGAAGCAAGCAGCCTCTTATGGAAATACAAGTCCTTCTTCCACTCCTGGCCGCGCTCGGCAAGCTGGCGGAGCATAGCCTCCTCGTCCACACGGATACCCATGCTGGATACCTCGAAAGCGCAACCCAGAATCCTGTTCCAGAGAAGAATGTCTCCATTCAGGCCGAAATAGCCGTCAGAGTTAGGAGAACTCCAGTCATCATAGTCCGCGGCCCTGCCGTCATGGATGCTGCCGTCGGACAGCTTGCCGCCGATGCCCATTACAAAGACAGCCCCATATTTCTCGGCGATGGCATTCTCCCTCTCTTTCGGAGTCAAGTCCGGATACATCTTCAGAAGCTCCTCGGAATGGACGAAAAATATATCCTCTGGAAGCTCAGGAACAAGCTGCGGAAACTCCACATATAGCTTGTTCTCTGTAACCTTTATGGCCTCATAGATGCGGCGGACAGTCTTTTTAAGGAAATCCAGGTTACGGTCCTCCTTACGGATGACCTTTTCCCAGTCCCACTGGTCCACATATATCGAATGGAGATTGTCGAGTTCCTCGTCCGGACGAAGCGCATTCATGTCGGTATAAAGTCCCCTGCCCGGCTCGATTCCGAGCTCGGCGAGCTTCAGCCTCTTCCACTTTGCAAGAGAATGCACGACCTCTGCAGGACGATCATCCATGTCCTTTATGGGGAAGCGGACAGGACGCTCTACTCCGTTGAGATCATCATTGATACCGGTACCCGTCAGCACGACCATGGGGGCGGTCACGCGCAGAAGCGCGAGCTGGGCGGAAAGGTTGATCTGGAACATGTCCTTTACGGACTTGATAGCCTTTTCGGTGTTCTCTACAGAACCAAGGAGGTTCTTGTAGTTCTCGGGAAGAAAAAGTGACATATCTGTTAAATGTTAAGTTCGCAAAAACAGCAGACACCTTTTACTGATGCCTGCTGCTTTGTAGCCCGACGTGGAATCGAACCACGATTTAAGGTTTAGGAAACCTCCGTTCTATCCGTTGAACTATCGGGCCGTCCTCCGGACAAATGCCCGGTAATTCATTGAGGGACTATTCCTCGCCCTTTACAATGATCTGACGTCCACGGTAATAACCGCACTCAGGGCATACTCTGTGGTAGATTACTGTTGCACCACAGTTAGGGCAGGTTGCGAGTGTAGGAACTGCAGCGTGATCGTGAGTTCTCCTCTTATCCCTTCTCTGCTTTGAAAGTTTATGTTTCGGATGTGCCATTATTAATAAATTTTAAATTATTATCTAATTATCAAACAACCCCTTAAGTGCTGCGAAAGGGTTGTTGTCAGTTCCCTGATCCTGTGACTCTCCAGACTCCTGCGACAAGTACTTCATCGCCTCGGGATTACAGCTGCCGTCCTCATGGACATGGTGCATCGGGACGGCAAGACAAGCATAGTCATATACTGTCTGACTAAGGTCTATGCTTTCCGGCTCCCCCTGAAGATAGATTATCTCGCGGCCGTTCTCCGAGGACTCGGCCCCGTCCGGCTCATCTCCGAACTTCACCGTAAGCGGCACAAGCTCATCGACTTCTATCTCAAGGTCTTCCAGGCATCTGTCGCACTGTACCGTAACGTTGCCTCCGAGTCTCAAGTCAACTCCGAGATACGTTCCAGACTTCTCGACGATAGCTTCTACTGAAAGGTCGGCATCCAGAATATCTGAATTGTCAAATTCTGCAAAGAACTCTTTCCCCGCCTGCCAGGAAAAACGGGTTTTTCCGGCCGGCAATCCATTTAAGGGGATGATCATCATAGCGTTCATGACCTATAAACAGATTAAAAGGGTTGCAAAGGTAAGAAAAATTTTTGTATTTTCAATCCTTCTGAAGAAATTATGCGTCCTCGCTATCGCTTTTTCTCTTCCTGTCAAGAGGATCGAGCAGGATTTTGCGGATTCTCATGAAGTGAGGAGTAATCTCGACCATTTCATCCTCCTGGATATATTCAAGAGCTTCCTCGAGAGAGAACTTGATAGCCGGAGGAAGAATAATCTTCTCGTCGCTACCTGCAGCGCGGACGTTGGTCAGCTTCTTGGTCTTGCAGATATTGACATTGAGGTCACGCTCCCTGGTATGCTCTCCGACAACCATTCCGCCATAGATCTCCTCGCCCGGCTCTACGAAGAACTTACCCCTGTCGAGGAGCTTGTTCATAGAATAAGCGACAGCCTCGCCGGTCTCGAGAGAAACGAGGGAACCATTGTTCCTGCGCTCGATCTCGCCCTTGTACGGCTGGTACTCCTTGAACCTGTGGGCAATCACAGCCTCGCCCTGAGTGGCGGTAAGCATGTTACTACGCAGTCCCATCATACCGCGGGTCGGGATGTCGAACTCGAGAAGCGTCCTGTCGCCGCGCGGCTCCATGCGCAGAAGCGCGCCCTTGCGGCGGGTCGCGATCTCGATCGCAGTGCCCACGAACGCCTCCGGAACCTCGATCGAGAGCTCCTCGATAGGCTCGCAGCGCTGGCCGTTTATTGTCTTGTCGAGGACCTTAGGCTGGCCGACCTGAAGCTCGAAGCCCTCGCGGCGCATTGTCTCGATAAGCACCGAGAGATGCAGCACGCCACGTCCGTAGACGATGAACGAATCGGCATTCTGGCCCGGCTTGACGCGGAGAGCAAGGTTCTTCTCAAGCTCCTTGTCGAGACGGTCCTTTATATGTCTTGAAGTAACGAACTTTCCATCTCTTCCGAAGAACGGAGAGTTATTGATGGTAAAGAGCATGCTCATCGTAGGCTCGTCGATGGAGATTGGCGGAAGAGCCTCCGGATTCTCGAAATCAGCGATTGTATCACCGATCTCGAAACCTTCCACGCCAACTACGGCGCAGATATCTCCATTCTTGACCTCGTCGACATTCTTCTTGCCGAGGCCGTCGAACACCATGAGCTGCTTGATCTTCTGTTTCTCGACGACATCATACCTCTTGCAGAGGCTGATGCTCATGCCAGTCTTGAGGGTACCCCTGGTCACGCGTCCGACAGCGATACGGCCGACATAAGGAGAATACTCCAGAGAAGATATAAGCATCTGAGGAGTACCGTCGTTCTCTGCCGGAGCAGGGATTACTTCAAGAATAGCATCGAGAAGGGCGGTGATATCGGTGGTAGGCTTCTTCCAGTCCTCGCTCATCCAGCCCTGCTTTGCGCTTCCGTAGATCGTCTTGAAATCGAGCTGGTCCTCGGTAGCGTTAAGAGCGAACATGAGGTCGAACACCTCCTCCTGCACCTCGTCAGGACGGCAGTTCGGCTTGTCCACCTTATTGACTACGACGATAGGTTTCTTGCCCATCTCGATAGCTTTGTTGAGCACGAACCTGGTCTGAGGCATGCAGCCCTCGAATGCATCCACGAGGAGAAGCACACCGTCGGCCATATTGAGCACACGCTCGACCTCGCCTCCGAAGTCGCTATGCCCCGGAGTATCTATAATATTGATTTTTACACCTTTATATTCAACTGACACATTCTTTGCCAGGATGGTAATACCTCTTTCCCTTTCGAGGTCATTGTTGTCGAGGATGAGTTCGCCAAGGTTCTCCGGCTTACGCACCAGATTAGCCTGATATATCATCCTGTCCACGAGCGTCGTCTTGCCGTGGTCAACATGCGCGATGATCGCAATGTTTCTAACTTCCATACTACATTTTCTAAAATATCTGGCAAAATTACAGAATTCTCAAGATATTATGAACTTTTTGTTGTATTTTTGCGTCTCAAACCAAATAATATGACAGAAAGAATTCTCATTCTTGATTCCGGTTCGCAGGTAACTCAGCTAATCGGCCGAAGGCTCAGAGAGCTCGGTGTCTACTGCGAAATCTACCCTTACAACAAGATCCCGTCTATCGACGGAACGGTCAAAGGAGTCATTCTCTCCGGCAGTCCATGTTCAGTCCGCGACGCAAACGCCCCGCAGCTGGAGCTCAGCGGCATCAAAGGCAAACTCCCTATTCTCGGCATCTGCTACGGAGCCCAGTATCTGGCCCATAAATTCGGCGGCCGCGTAGAAGGATCCATCGCCAGGGAATACGGCCGCGCAATGCTCGACGTCGTCAAGCCGGACTCCCCTCTCCTCAAAGGAGTAGCCCTGCACTCGCAGGTCTGGATGTCCCACGGCGACACCATCTCAGCCCTTCCTGACGGAGGCGAGGTCATCGCATCCACCGCCGACGTAGTCAACGCAGCCTTCCACATCGCAGGCGAGCAGACCTACGCAGTCCAGTTCCATCCGGAGGTCTTCCACACTGTCGAAGGCTCAAAGATTCTCGAGAACTTCTCGATCGGCATCTGCGGCTGCAAGGCCGACTGGACCCCGGCATCATTCATCGAGACCACGGTAGCGAGCCTTCGCGACCAGCTCGGAGACGACAAGGTCATCCTCGGACTCAGCGGCGGAGTCGATTCGACCGTCGCAGCAGTTCTGCTCAACAAGGCCATCGGCCACAACCTGACCTGTATCTTCGTCAACAACGGACTACTCAGGAAGAATGAATTCGAGGACGTCATGGCCTCATATCAGGACATGGGACTTAATGTCATCGGAGCCGACGCATCGGCCGAGTTCTTGAAAGAGCTCGCAGGAGTGACTGAGCCGGAAGCAAAGAGAAAGATCATAGGACGTCTCTTCGTGGAGACATTCGACAAATACGCAAAGACCATCGAAAACGCCCGCTGGCTAGCCCAGGGCACCATATATCCGGATGTCATCGAGTCCGCCGGCATCGCAGGCATCGCCTCCAAGATCAAGTCCCACCACAACGTGGGCGGCCTGCCGGAGAAGATGAACCTCAAGATCGTCGAGCCGCTCAAGATGCTCTTCAAGGACGAAGTCCGCAGAGTCGGCCGCGCCCTCGGCATCAAGGAAGAGCTCGTCGGACGCCACCCGTTCCCGGGCCCGTCACTCGCCATCAGGATCATCGGAGACATCACCGAAGAGAAGCTCCGCATCCTCCGCGAGGCTGACGACATCTACATCAAAGGCCTGCGCAACTACGACTGCAGCGCCCTCGATTTCCCGTCAGCATCCGATCCGAGAGTCAAGGCTACCAACCTCTACGATGCCATCTGGCAGGCCGGAGTCATACTTCTTCCAGTCAAGAGCGTAGGAGTCATGGGAGACGAAAGAACATATGAGAACCCTGTAGCCCTGCGCGCAGTCGTATCGACCGACGCGATGACCGCAGACTGGTTCCACTTCCCTTACGACTTCCTCGAAAAGGTAAGCAACGATATCATCAACAAGGTACGCGGCGTCAACAGAGTAGTCTACGACATCAGCTCCAAACCGCCTGCAACAATCGAGTGGGAGTAATTCCTACCAGCCTTTGGAGATGTTGGCGGCGATGCCTTCCACAACACGGGCACGGGCCTCGGCGCTTCCCCAGCCGATATGCGGAGTAAACCGCAATCTCTCGGGATGCGAGACATGGAGATAAGGATGATCCTCCGGAAGAGGTTCCGTCACAAAGACATCGATAGCCGCACCAGCAATAGAGCCTTCGTCAACTGCATTGGCGAGGGCTTTTTCGTCCACGATACCCCCGCGGCCCATGTTCACCAGGAACGCCGTCGGCTTCATCTCCGCCAGCTCCGCCTTTCCAATCAACCCGGCAGTCTTCTCTGTCATGGGCGCATGGATGCTGACCACGTCGGAACGGCGCAGCAACTCCTCCAATGATACAGGTTCATATTTACCCGCAGCCTTGCGGCCGGTAGTGGAATAGTACAGCACCTTCATCTTGAAGGCCTCGGCAAGCTCGGCCACGCGGGAGCCAATCGCCCCCATCCCGATGATGCCGATGGTCTTTCCGGCCATCTCTATAAACGGAGTGAACACATCCGTAAGCACCTTGCTGCGCGAATATGCCCCGGACTTGACGGCAGCATCGAAATATGGAGCATTCCCCATCAGGGAAAGAATATGCATGAACGTAGTCTGGGCGACGCTGTCGGTAGAATAGCCCACAACGTTGCGGACCTTGATTCCGCGTTCTTCGCAGGCCTTGATGTCGATATTGTTCATGCCGGTGCCGGACTCGCAGACCAGTTTCAGGTTCGGAGCCGCATCCAGGAGGGCTGCCGGCACCTTCGTCTTGTTGACTATCAGGACGTCGCAGTCGCCGACTCTTTCGAGAGCTTCCTGCGGGGTGCTGTCCCCGTATGCGACAAACTCGCCGAGGGCCTCGATCGGAGCGAATGAACCTGCGCCTATGGTCAGCGCATCCAGAAATACTATTTTCATAATCCTTTGGCTATATTATCGGCTATCATGTCCGCAAGTCTCTGGCGGGCCTCGATGCTGGCCCACGCAGTATGAGGAGTGAACCTGAGTTTCTCAGGATGGGCGGTATGCAGCAGCGGGCTGTCGGCCGGCAGCGGCTCCTTGACGAACACGTCCAGCGCAGCGCCGCCGATGGCATCCCGGTCGATCGCATCCGCCAGGTCGGCCTCATTCACTATGCCTCCGCGTCCCATGTTTATGATGACTGCAGTCTTTTTCATTCTGCTCAGCTCGGCGGCCCCGATCAGGCCGTCGGTCCTCTCGTTGAGAGGCGCATGGATGCTGATCACGTCGGAGATGCTCATGAGCTCATCCAGCGGTAGCGAAGGATAGTCCTTGCAGTGGGATGTCCCCGATGTGGAGTAATAGACGACCTTCATGCCGAAGGCCTCGGCGATGCGGGCGACCTTTGTGCCTATGTTGCCCATGCCTACGATGCCGATGGTCTTGCCGGCGATCTCGGCGAAATGGTCGGAAGGGTCGGTGAAGATCGGGAAAGCGGAATAGGCCCCGGACTTGACTACGTTGTCATAGTACGGGCCGCCGCCGAGGAGCGAAAGCATGTGCATGAATGTAATCTGGACAACGCTGTCGGTGGAATATCCTGCGACGTTCCGCACGGGGATTCCGCGCTCTTCGCATGCTTTCAGGTCAATGTTGTTCACGCCCGTAGCCGCTTCGCAGACAAGCTTCAGCTTTGGCGCTGCCTCAATCAGTTCGCGGGTCACCTTTATCTTGTTGATGATCAGGACGTCGCAGTCTCCTACTCTTTCAAGAGCTTCCTCCGGGGTCGAGGTCGGGTAGCATACTAATTCGCCTTGTCTTTTTATCTTCTCAAGGCTCACATTGCCCATCGTCGAGGCATCCAGAAATACAATCTTCATATTCTATCGGTTTAACCTCCGCTAAAATACACATTTTTTCCGATATAGCCCGTCGCCGCTGCCGTCCCCGGTCTTTCCTGCCTTTTGGCTTTTCCGGTTTTCCGGCCTTTCCGGTTTTCCGGCTGTCGTCCCCGGCCCCTTGCTGAGGGGGCAACACAATGCCCTGCACACACTTCTGTGGCACTTCCCTGCACCCTCAGCTGCCCAAACACTGGGTTGAGGGGGCAGCACAATGCCCTGCACGAACTTCTGTGGCACTTCCCTGCACCCTCAGCAGCCGAAATACTGGGTTGAGGGGGCAGCACAATGCCCTGCACGCATCTCTGTGGCACTTCCCTGCACCCTCAGCGGCCCAAATACCTTGCTGAGGGGGCAGCACAATGCGCTGCATGCATCTCTGCGGCACTTCCCTGCACCCTCAGCGGCCGAAATACCAGGTTGAGGGGGCAGCACTATGCCATGCACGCATCTCTGCGGCACTTATCTGCACCATCAGCTGCCGAAATACTGGGTTGAGGGGGCAGCACATAGCCCTGCACGCACTTCTGTGGCACACTCCTGCACCCTCAGCAGCCGAAATACAGGGTTGAGGGGGCAGCACAATGCCCTGCACGCACTTCTGTGGCACTTCCCTGCACCCTCAGCTGCCGAAAAACCGGGTTGAGGGGGCAGCGACATGACCTGCATGCATCTCTGCGCCACACTCCTGCACCCTCAGCCGTCGGAATAACGGATTATTGGGGAAGAAATAGGCGGAGGAAGGAGGCAGAGGTATGAGGAGGAGGATAAGAAGAAATGGAGGGGCAGGAATAGGGGTAGGAATAGGAGCAGGAATAGGAGCAGGAATAGGAGCAGGAATAGGGACAGGAATAGGGACAGGAATAGGGGTAGGAATAGGGGTAGGAATAGGGGTAGGAATAGGAGTAGGAATAGGAGTAGGAATAGGAGTAGGAATAGGAGTAGGAATAGGAGTAGGAATAGGAGTAGGAATAGGAGTAGGAATAGGAGTAGGAATAGGAGCAGG
>Ga0256407_10014565_pt1 | contig 10314 bp, 6 predicted proteins | sample RumenRJG_04DNA_FD_193489 | JGI IMG/M metagenome (GOLD analysis project Ga0256407, IMG submission 193489) | Bovine rumen microbial communities from Lethbridge, Alberta, Canada - RJG_04 | ecosystem: Host-associated > Mammals > Digestive system > Stomach > Rumen | place: Canada: Alberta | collected... | reverse complement strand
CGGCGCTCTTGTACTACTTCTTCTGTCTTCTATGTAATCCTTTCAAAGAACTCTTTCTTTTCCGCTCCCGAAAAGCGGCGCACCGCGTTTTTGTTCGAAAGCGGATGCAAAGGTATGAACTTTCCAGACTCCCTCCAAATTTTCAGACCACTTTTTTCGGAAAAACATGAAAGTTTTCGGGATTCTTGACAAAATCAGGCCAGACAGAGCCAGAAATGCCATTTTTTTGGAGTGACTGGAGTATTTTTCCCCTCTTTTCACTATATTTGCTGCATGAAAAGGGGAAAAGCCTTTTTTATTATAATAATAATGTATGGATGGAGTTGCGCGGCATGGGCACAGACCCACCGCTACAAGCTCGACTTCACCCTCTCGGCAAAGAATTTTGTCGACACCATCCCCATCACCTTTGAGGAAGGGCAGATTTACCTGCCCGTGACCATCGATGGCCGGGAATACCGCTTCAACCTCGATACCGGCTCCAGTCAGGGCATCCTCTATACCGACAGTCCCTTCGGCATCGGTCAGCGTCTGGGCAAGATAGAAGTGCAAGACGCCCACGGCCACAAAGACAGCATTCAGGCCGTCCGTTTTCCCAGTTTCCGACTGGGCCACCTCACCATCAGCAACTATTCCGGCACCCTGCACCGCCCCGTGCAGGGACTCCGCGACTACGACGCCATCATAGGTTTCGACCTTTTCAACAAAGGCCTCAGCGCCAAGATCGACGTCAAGCGTGGGTGGATGATTCTGACCGACCGGAAGAAATTCTTCCGCTGCGAGTCCGGCTACAAGTGGAAGTACCGCCTGCTGCGCTTTGTGCCTCATGTAAAGCTGAGTCCTTACCCGGCGTGCAGCGACGAGGCCCTTTTCGACACCGGCAGCCGGCGACTCTATGTGATGGGGCGCCACAGCCGGGAAGTCTTCTCCGAGAAAGTGCCGGAGTTCGGCACCCAGATAGAAGGCAAGGGATTCGGCAGCCGGAGCATCGGCAATTTCGGAGCCGAGCAGAGCGATGAGATCTACTACCTCCACCTCGACAGCCTCGTACTGGGCGGCTACACCTTCGCCGACTACCACACGCTCACCACCCAGGGCTATTCACGCATCGGCGCCGGCCTTCTGGCCTACGGTGTGCTCACGGTGCTCCCCCACCTCAAGACGATGACTTTCCAGCCGTATGAGGACAACGGTGTAAGCCGCGTGGGCAACAGCCCCACGGAGATAGCCTTCGTGCCTGTGCCCGGAGGTGTCGCCATCGGCATGGTGCGCGAGGGCAGCCCTTACCACGAGTGGGGATTCAGGGCCGGCGACGTGATCCTGAGCATCGACGGACGGCGCATCCTCAGCATCGCCGACTATCAGAACTTCCCCTTCATCGAGGGACGCACCTACCGCTTCCACATCCGAAGAGCCGACGGGCAAGAGACCGACCTGCCCTTCACCAAATAGCCTCCAAACGCAGAAGAGCGCCCCTCCCATTGGAAAGGCGCTCTTCTTGTGAATGCTATACCGGAAATGCTTACTCGTTGCTTTCGGGAGCTTTGTCGATGAGCTCCATAAACTGGTCGAGCTTCGGCGTGATGATAATCTGGGTGCGGCGGTTGCGCTGCTTGCCCACTGCGGTGTCGTTGGTGGCGATGGGGTTGTACTCGCCGCGGCCGCCGGCAGTGAGACGCTTCGGGTCTACGCCGAAGTGGTTTTGCAGATACTGCACCACACTCGAGGCACGCAGACAGCTGAGGTCCCAGTTGTTGCGGATGTTCTCGCGGGTGATGGGCACATTGTCGGTGTTGCCCTCCACGAGCACGTCATAGTCCTTGTAGTCCATGATAATCTTGGCTATCTTGCTCAGCGTCTCGGCAGCGCGGTCGTTAATCTCATAACCGGCGCTCTTGAAAAGCATGTTGTCGGCCAGCGAGATGTACACCACGCCCTTGAGCACCTGCACGTCCACTTCCTTCAGTTCCTCCTTGCTCAGCGAGCGGGTCAAGTTGTTGGTGAGCACCATGTTGAGCGAGTCGCTCTTGGTCTTCACCTCCACGAGGTGGCGGATATACTGGTTCGACTCGTTGATCTGGTCTACCAGCTTGTCAATGCTGATGTTGTTCTGGTTGGCATTGGTGAGGCTCTTGTCGAGCGAGCGCTGCAGTTTGGCATAGTCTTTCTTGGCCTGTGCGAGCTGCTCCTCAAGGCTGGTCACACGGGCATTGCTGGCTGCGAGCTGCTCCTTGGTCGACATAAAGGTCTCGGTGAGCGAGCGGTTCTGGTTCTGGCAGTCGAGCAACTCCTTCTTGCTGGCGCATCCGGTGAAGATAAGGCTGAATGCCACCAGCGACATGATAACAATCTTATTTCTCATATTCTTAAACATTTAGTAAAACCTTAATTATTGATTCGCATTGCGCCGGACTGCAACTGTAGTGCGCCGTATCGCATATTATAAACGAATGATGAACAGGAAAGTTGAATTGCATTAAAATAATTTAACTAACCGCCTACCTGTTTATTGATTATTAACGCACCCGACGGGCCGGGCGAAATGTGCCATTTCATTGACGCCGCAAAGTTACGGTTATAATCCTATTTTGCTGTCTATTATCGTATCTTTTTCTGCAACAAGTTGCGACACACTGATCTTTTTGCGACATTTCACGCCTGCAGGTCTTAAAAATGCCGTCGCTTAAAAGAGCTAAATCTTTTTATTTCTTTTTCCTTGGCGAAGCGGTTTTTAACCATCTCCTCTTGATTATTTGAAAAATTGAAACTTTTAAAAGTTACTTAGCACTCGGCAATTCGAAGAAAAAAGTGTTTTTTCTTCGAATTGCTCTCGTTTTTTCGTAACTTTGGCTGGCACCGAAGTTACTCCGTCTCGGGAAAAGAAAAGAATGAATTCTTTTCGTTTTCCGCTCGACTTTTCGTAACTTTGCAGTCGATACGGCGCAGCGCCGTTTTTATCAACCCCGACACCCAAATTCAGACGAACGATATGATCTATTTTTTCAGGACACAGTCGCAGAGCATCATTGCCACCGAGGCAGGCATGCTGAGTAGTGAAGACAAGAGCAAGCTGAGCTGGCTCTATGGAGAGGCCACCCCGCTCGAGGCCGAGACACTCGAGGGCTATTTCGTAGGTCCCCGCCGCGAGATGGTCACCCCTTGGAGCACCAACGCCGTGGAGATAACCCAGAACATGAACATGGACGGCATCACACGCATTGAGGAGTACTTCCCCGTGGCCAACAAGGACGCCACCTACGACCCCATGCTGCAACGCATGTACAAAGGGCTCGACCAGGACATCTTCACCATCCACCACCAGCCCGAGCCCATCAAGCAGGTCGACGACCTGGAGACGTTCAACGAGCAGGAGGGTCTGGCGCTCTCGCCCGAAGAGATAGTCTATCTGCACGACGTGGCCGCCCAACTGGGCCGTCCCCTCACCGACTCCGAGGTGTTCGGTTTCGCCCAGATCAACTCCGAGCACTGCCGCCACAAGATTTTCGGCGGCACCTTCATCATCGACGGCCAGGAGATGGAGTCGTCGCTCTTCGCCCTCATCAAGAAAACCACCAAGGAGAATCCCAACAAGATTCTCTCCGCCTATAAAGACAATGTGGCGTTCGCACAAGGCCCCGTCGTGGAGCAGTTCGCCCCGAAAGACCAGTCCACCTCCGACTATTTCGCTGTGAAAGAGGTGGAGAGCGTCATCTCGCTCAAGGCCGAAACCCACAACTTCCCCACCACCGTGGAGCCCTTCAACGGCGCCGCCACCGGCACCGGCGGCGAGATACGCGACCGTATGGGCGGCGGCGTGGGCTCCTGGCCCATCGCCGGCACCGCTGTCTACATGACGGCCTACCCGCGCCTCACCGACGACGAGGGACACCGCGACCCCGAGCGCTCGTGGGAGGACATCCTGCCCGTGCGCGAGTGGCTCTACCAGACACCCGAGCAGATTCTCATCAAGGCCTCGAACGGCGCTTCCGACTTCGGCAACAAGTTCGGCCAGCCGCTTATCTGTGGCTCCGTGCTCACCTTCGAGCACCAGGAGAACAATGAGAAGTATGCCTACGACAAGGTAATCATGCTGGCCGGCGGCGTGGGCTACGGCACCAAGCGCGACTGCCTGAAGAAAGAGCCGCAGAAAGGCAACAAAATCGTGGTGGTGGGCGGCGACAACTACCGCATCGGACTGGGCGGCGGCTCCGTGTCGTCGGTCGACACCGGACGCTACTCCAACGGCATTGAGCTCAACGCCGTGCAGCGCGCCAACCCCGAGATGCAGAAACGCGCCTACAACCTGGTGCGCGCCCTCTGCGAGGAAGACGTCAACCCCGTGGTGAGCATCCACGACCATGGCTCCGCAGGCCACCTCAACTGCCTCTCCGAACTCGTGGAGGAGTGCGGCGGCCGCATCGACATGACGCAGCTCCCCATCGGCGACAAGACCCTCTCCGCCAAGGAGATTATAGCCAACGAGAGCCAGGAGCGCATGGGCCTGCTCATCGACGAGAAGCACATAGGCCATGTAAAAGACATCGCCATGCGCGAGCGCGCCCCCATCTACGTGGTGGGCGAGACCACCGGCGACGCCCACTTCTCATTCGTGCAAGGCGACGGCGTGAAACCCTTCGACATGGACGTGGCGCAGATGTTCGGCCACTCCCCCAAGACTGTGATGAAAGACGTCACCGTGCCCCGTCACTACGACGACGTGAGCTACGATGCCGCACAGATAGACCAATACCTGGAGCAGGTGCTCCAACTCGAGGCCGTGGCCTGCAAAGACTGGCTCACCAACAAGGTGGACCGCTCCGTGACGGGCAAGATAGCCCACCAGCAGTGTCAGGGACAGCTCCAGCTGCCGCTCGCCGACTGCGGCGTGGTGGCACTCGACTACCGCGGACGCAGCGGTATAGCCACCGCCCTGGGCCACGCCCCGCAGGCTGGTCTGGCCTCGCCCGAGCGCGGCAGCGTGCTCGCCGTGGCCGAGTCACTCACCAATATCGTGTGGGCACCCCTGGCCGAGGGCATGCGCAGTCTGTCGCTGTCGGCCAACTGGATGTGGCCCTGCCGTTCGCAGCAGGGTGAGGATGCGCGCCTCTACGCCGCCGTCAAGGCCCTGAGCGACTTCTGCTGCCAACTCCGCATCAATGTACCCACGGGCAAGGACTCGCTCTCGCTGAGCCAGCAGTATCCCAACGGCGAGAAAATTATCTCTCCAGGCACCGTCATCGTGACCAGCGGCGGCGAGGTGAGCGACATCAAGAAAGTGGTGTCGCCCGTGGTGGTGAACGACAAGAACTCGTCGCTCTACTACATCGACTTCAGCTTCGACTGGCTCCGACTGGGCGGCTCCGCCTTCGCGCAGTCGAGAGGCAAGGTGGGCGATGACGTGCCCACCGTGGCCAACCCCGACTATTTTGTCGACTGCTTCGAGGCCATCCAGGAACTGGTGCGCCGCGGCTGGATTATGGCCGGCCACGACATCAGCGCCGGCGGTATGATTACCACTCTGCTCGAGATGTGCTTCGCCAACCAGTACGGCGGTCTGCACATCAACCTGCACGACGTGCAGTGCGACGACATCGTGAAGGTGCTCTTCGCCGAGAACCCCGGCGTGATCATCCAGGTGAGCGACACCCATAAGTTCGAACTCCGCCACTACCTCGAGGAGTGCGGCGTGGGCTTCGCCAAGATAGGCTACCCCTCGCCCAAAGAGCGCACCATCGAGGTGAAGAAAGACGACTATACCCACACCTTCGACATCGACCACCTGCGCGACGTGTGGTACAAGACCTCCTACCTGCTCGACAGGCGCCAGAGCCAGAACGGCTGCGCCCGCAAGCGCTTCGCCAACTACAAGAACCAGGCCGTGGAGATGAAGTTCCCCAGTGCCTTCAACGGCAAGCTGGCCTATTACGGCATCTCCGCCGACCGCCGCAAGCCCTCGGGCGTGAAGGCTGCCATCATCCGCGAGAAAGGCACCAACGGCGAGCGTGAGATGGCCTACTCGCTCTATCTGGCCGGCTTCGACGTGAAAGACGTGATGATGACCGACCTCATCAGCGGTCGCGAAACCCTCGACGACATCTCCATGATTGTGTTCTGCGGCGGATTCTCCAACAGCGACGTGCTGGGCAGCGCCAAGGGATGGGCAGGCGCCTTCCTCTACAATCCCAAGGCCAAGGAAGCCATCGACCGCTTCTACGCCCGCAAGGACACTCTTTCGCTCGGCATCTGCAATGGCTGCCAGCTCATGGTGGAGCTCGGCCTCATCAATCCCGAGCATGAGCGCCAGGCCAAGATGCTGCACAACGACTCACGCAAGTTTGAGAGCGCCTTCCTGAGCCTTGAGATACCCAAGAACCACAGTGTGATGCTCGGCTCGCTGAGCGGCAGCAAACTGGGCATCTGGGTGGCCCACGGCGAGGGCAAGTTCTCCCTGCCCGAGGCTGAGAGCAGCTACCACATCGTGGCCAAGTACAACCAGAAAGACTATCCCGGCAATCCCAACGGGTCCGACTACAGCGTGGCCGGCATCTGCAGTGCCGACGGCCGCCATCTGGCCATGATGCCCCACCTGGAGCGCGCCATCTTCCCCTGGCAGAACGCATGGTATCCCGACTCGCACCGTCTCGACGAGGTGACTCCTTGGATAGAGGCTTTCGTCAATGCCCGCCAGTGGATAGAGGAACGCAGACACTAACCACACGAGCAGTATGGCCAACTTCTATTGGGACAGTTTCAAGACCTTCTTCAAGATCGGCGCTTTTACTTTGGGCGGCGGCTATGCCATGATACCCATGATTGAGGCCGAGGTGGTGGACCGCCACCAGTGGATAGACCGTGAGGAGTTTCTCGACATCATCGCCATCGCTCAGAGCTGCCCCGGTGTGTTCGCCATCAACATGAGCGTGTTCATCGGCTACAAGATGAAGAAGACGAGCGGCGCCGTGTGCTCAGCCCTGGGCACCGCCCTGCCCTCGTTTGTCATCATCCTGCTCATCGCCATGTTCTTCGCCCGCTTCAAAGACCACCCCGTGGTGGAGTCCATCTTCCGCGGCATCCGGCCGGCCGTGGTGGCGCTCATCGCCGTGCCCACCTTCAACATGGCCAAGAGCGCGCACATCACGCTGTCCAACTGCTGGATACCCATCATCACCGCCCTGCTCATCTACCTGCTGCACGTCAACCCCGTGTTCATCATCCTCGGGGCCGGCCTGGCAGGCTATCTCTACGGCCAGTATCTCAAATCCACCGAGTCATGATTTTTCTCAGTCTGTTTCTCACCTTCTTCGAGATAGGCCTCTTCGGTTTCGGCGGCGGCTACGGTATGCTCTCGCTCATCCAGACCGAGGTGGTGGTGCACCACCAGTGGATGTCGAGCGCCGAGTTCACCAACATCGTGGCCATCAGCCAGATGACGCCCGGCCCCATCGGCATCAACAGCGCCACCTACTGCGGCTACTCGGCCGTGAAGAACGCCGGACTGGGCGACACGATGGCCATCCTGGGCAGCACCACCGCCACCTTTGCCCTGGTGCTCCCCTCGTTTATCCTGATGATACTCATCAGCCGCCTCTTCCTCAAGTACATGCACACCCCCATGGTTCAGAGCGTGTTCAGCGTGATGCGCCCCACGGTGGTGGGCCTGCTGGCCGCAGCCGCCCTGCTGCTGATGAATGCGGAGAACTTCTCCACCCCCTCCACCGACCCTTGGCACTTCTGGATCAGCCTGGCCATCTTCGGCGCCACCTTCTTCGGCACCAAGGTCATGAAGATCAACCCCATCCGCATGATTGTATACGCAGGCTTCGCGGGTCTGCTCCTGCTGTGGTAAGCCGACCCCGAAAACCCCATACCTACCGTCTGGACCTTCTCCAGGCGGTTTTTGTTTTTCCCAGCCACTGATTTTGTCCGTTTCCGCACAAGGCCCGAAAAAAAATGGCAACTATATAGGGTTTGACCCCGAATAACTCTTTAATATAAATATGATGCTAACTTGAAAACTTTTCAATAGAAGTATATATTTATAAAAGAGAAGTGAGGCTACTATTGTTCACCTCTCTTCTCCCGAAACTCGTTAGAGACGTACTGATAACACACGTATCATAAGGTCATAGACCTTTTTACGCCATGCTTCTGAATAAATCCTTGATTTTTTCATGGGCAACTAACTCCTTTCTAAGCAATCTTTACAGAGGGCATTAATTCCCTTCTGAGTGCTTGGTGCAAAATTACACAAAATCACTGATATTCCAAGAGTTTATCAGTGATTTTTTTCATGTATACACGTCTAGCAATCTTTAGCATTTGTCTAGCACTAATTAACCAAATAAATGATGGTTTTACTGGATAATTCCCGAACTTTGTACTACAATTATAGCAAAGAATAATTCAGTAAAAACGCAAAAAATATGATAGATTTCTCACAGTTTGACAGCCTTATCGCAATGACAATGTACTTCAATAACGAAGACACTTGCAGACAAGCAATCGTGGAAACAAGATGGGGTATTGGTGAGAACCAAGACATCGTTTGCCCCTATTGTGGCGAACATCATTGCGCCAAACGCAAGGACGGAAAGTTCCGCTGCAATAAGTGCAAGCGCAATTTCTCTTGCAGGGTCGGCACAATCTTTGAGGACAGCAACCTCTCACTTGTGAAATGGTTCATTGCCATGTATCTCATTTCCTCTCACAAGAAAGGTGTTTCTTCTTGTCAGTTGAGCCGTGACATCAAGGTATGTCAGGCTACCGCTTGGTATATGTTGCAGAAGATTCGCAAACTCTATGGACAGGACGATGCAGAGGCATTTGTCGGTGAGGTTGAGTGTGACGAGGTGTACATTGGTGGAAAGGAAAAGTGGAAGCATCAGTCCATGCGTACTCCCAATACGCAAGGTCGCTCCACCAAGACCAAGACACCTGTCTTCGGTATGATGGAACGTTCAGAGATTGAGAACAGCAAGGGCGAGATGGAATTTATGTCCTATGTTCACGCAATGGTTGTTGAGAACACCAAGAAGGAAACCCTTATACCCATTATCTCACAATTTGTCGGAGAGGGTGCTACCGTATTCACTGACGAGTTGAACGCATACAATGCTCTTGGCTCTATGGGTTACAACCACAAGGTATGTGACCACGGTCAGTTGCAGTTTGTCGTTGATGGTGAGGTTTACACCAACAACATTGAGGGATTTTGGAGTCATTTCAGGCGTATGATTACCGGCTGCTACCACGATGTGTCAGACGAGCATTTGCAGTCCTACATTGACGAGGCTGTGTACCGTTGGAACACAAGAAAAGCATCCCAATCGGAACGCTTCTCTGATATGTTCAACAAGTCAATTGGACTGATTGTCACTTGGAGTGAACTGAAATTGTGTAAGGCTGCTTAACGTTTTTGGGGAAGTTTTGAATAATTTCTATCTCTTTGTACCATATTCCAAGCATGACTACCATCTGCTGGTAATCCCTCACCCATTCTTTCACATTTAAGCATAAACTGAGCAATCTTATTTATTTTATAAAACTCTTTCTTTAGTTTGTATTGATAATTTTTACCCATATTAGTATCAAGGGAAAGTCCTTCTAACGCTACATATAATTCAGTAAGTTTGTTGGCAAAATCTCTTAACGTATAATTTGGGTATTCTTTATGGTAACTTTTATCTTGTACTCCGTAACCATCATCCCAAGGGTCATAATCAATCCCTTTCAATAAGTCATCATGTGGCATTGTTGCTGTTGCTTCATTCAAAACTCTTTTAACTGATTCAGCAATCATCCGTTTCAATTCGGATTCTCTAAGTTTTATTGTTTGCTTCATATTTCTATTCTTGTTATATTGTTTATTTTCTGTTTTTATTTCAGAGGTATTTTGTTTGATTTTTTGAGGTTTCTTGTTTGATGTATCATTAAACAAAACCGCTTTTGCGCTTGTATTTGCTAAAGGGTCATTGAATTTACCACTTGTTGTATAATTAACAATAGCATTTGTCAATAAATTCAAATATTCTTCAGTGAATTTCCATGAACTATATACATAATGCATTACAGTGAATTCATAATCAATTGGTGTTTTTGTTTTTAAATCTGAATAAACAGGTGTCTTATTAATAACCTTTGGTGGAAATTTAATGTTCAAAGTCTTGCATTCATCTCTATTGGGAAGAAAAGTAAAAGCAATGTTGTCACTATTACTCAAAGGAATTACTTCACCTTCATTATTTCTATACCATGCAGACAAGTTCACTCCGTGGTCTGAAACTCTTACTCTTAGAACTTTTCCATCTGCTGTAT
>Ga0256407_10014563_pt1 | contig 10315 bp, 6 predicted proteins | sample RumenRJG_04DNA_FD_193489 | JGI IMG/M metagenome (GOLD analysis project Ga0256407, IMG submission 193489) | Bovine rumen microbial communities from Lethbridge, Alberta, Canada - RJG_04 | ecosystem: Host-associated > Mammals > Digestive system > Stomach > Rumen | place: Canada: Alberta | collected... | reverse complement strand
GCCAAAGCTTGTACGATAGGTTTATACCAGTCCCGCGACTGGTATTTTTGCGCCTATTTTTCTGGGAGGACGGAGAAATGAGGTGCTTTTTTGTTACACGAAGAGTTTTATGATGTTCATACCCATTGGGGCTGGTTTCGCCTGGACGAGGGCGCATACCGCGATTATTTGGCCGGGAAGCTTTGGATCACCTGGGTTCCGGGGAAGCCGAATTCGCCCGAGATCCAAGGTCAAGACGCACAGGCGCTGCCGCCTGATGTAACGGAAGCGGCTGTGCGCTTACGGGATGCTTCCGCGAAGCAAGATGTTTGTCTTTTCCTGCGTGAGCACTTTCCCGGTGCAGAAGTTGATATTCCTTACAGGAGCAGGATGAAGGACGTCCCGATCGATGAAATGGCGCTCACAGTGCGTTCCTCCAACGGACTGATGCGCGCCGGAGCCAAAAGCTTCGGTGCGCTGCGTGAATTGATGCTGAGAGAAAACGGTCTGCGATCCGTCCGAAATCTGGGTCAAAAAAGTGAACAGGAGATTTTTCATAATTTCTTTAACGCCTGCTATGCCATGCTCCGTCCCGGAGAACAGGCCGCTTTCTGGCAGAGAATGTTGGAGGGAGAAAAGCAGAATTGCAATAATATAACTACCATGCTATGATTTCTATGGATCGCACCAGAGATATAAAAAAGCCGAAAGGATTTGGAAGAGTATGGCGCGCTTATTAAAAAATGAACGGAAAACATATGATGAGCTTTACTGGTTATATCGGGGATATGTTGTGCTCATCCTTAAACAATTCATGTATAAAGGCTATGACGAAAGTGCACGAGTTCTCAGTTTTATTCTGGGGTACAAGCTCTATGAGTCTCAAAATGGTATTGCCGCTGCAGGTCCGGACAAGGAAAAGATTATGCGCTACTTTGAGGATTACCATGTTAATTATGTCATTTCTGAATACGGAGAAATCACAGAATGCCGATCCTTTCAAGACAATCAATTTGAAAGGTATCTTTCATATTCTCAGGATCTTCCAATCAGCAGGGAAAAACTATCTGGAAAAGATGAAAAAGAAATGTTGGCGAGTTCCCCGGCAAAAGCAACGCGTATAGCGTGTCCAACTTGGCCTGCTCCGGGATTATGTGTTGTACACAATAAATATGGGAAAGGTACAGTAAGCACCGTTAGTGATGGAGATTATACTGTGTTCACGGTCAATTTTGACTCTGCCGGTGATAAAAAATTCTCATTTCCTTCAGCTTTTGTACAAGGTTTTCTTACATTTGCCGATTAAACAGTCAAGTCACAGCTCGTTTATCAAAGTTTGGTTTCTGTCAGATTCTTCGTTTTCTGCCTCGTCCACATATGTTTCAAACAACCCATAAAAAGGGTTTTGATGATTTGTGTCGTATAAGAGATAACGAAGACGTTTTATAATTTCGTTCTCGCACAAAGCTCCACAGGCAAGATGCTGTTAAGGAGGATTGATACATGCCGGTCTTTATTACGAAAAAGCCAATCGACATCCTGCCGGTCGATGCGAGCGTCTGCCCGGTCAGTTATGAAGCTGGCCTTGATGATGCACACGGCGTCCATGGCGCGGTTGTTCTCAATCATTCAAAACCGGGCGATGTAATTGTCGTTCCGCCCCTTGGTTTGGAGCAGCAACATGTGTTGTATGTCAATGCTGACGGAATCGAAAACGATTCCGTTCAGCTTGCCCGGAGCTATCGGGAAATACTTGAAAAGGCCGGGGAATACCATTTTCACTCCATCGCCATCCCCATGTTCCCCGCATATGAAAGCACGTCGCTTTCACCAGGACAGGTATACAGAATTGTCCGGCAAGAACTGAGAAGCAGACCCGCTGACGAAGATCTGGTAATCTATCTTGTACTGAAATGGCGGCAAAAGCTGCCTGCATCCAGGCAGTTGATCATGGATGTCAGAAGCTATCTGCGAGACGTGCAGAAAGAGCGTTATTCTCATCTGCTCAGTTTTTTGGATGATGATTCACGGAATGGCGAGCGCTTTCTACTCAGACAGAAAAGGATTTCAGCAGATACAAGCATGCCTGCCGCGCAAGAACTGCCCGCGGAAGAAAGCGAGGATGTCCAGACTTCAAGCAACTTCACCGATCAGCACGATCCTGCTTCTCTGATATCGGAATCAGAAGACATTGCAAATTATGGTATAAGCCTTGAGACTTCCTGTGTGCCGGATGAGAACGCCTGCTTCTCCATGCGCATAGATTCTGACGACACTCTGGAGCCCTCAGAAGCTGCGAATTTTCCCATTGATTATGAAAAAAGAGACGATCCTTTCTTTGATCCCGCCCACGATCTTTTTACACTTGAGGAGGGATTCGCGGAAACCGTCTTAAAAATGATTGATGAGAGGGGCCTTACAGATCCGCAATGTTACAGCCGAGCAAATCTATCCCGCGCTGTATTCAACAAGCTCAAGCAGAGCGCACTGACACCGGACAAAAGTGCCTATTCTCCCAGCAAAAGCACGGCCCTTGCGCTCACGGTCGCACTGAAGCTCAGCTTGGAGGAGGCAAACGAATTGCTGAAGAAGGCCGGGTTTGCCATCTCCCACAGCAACAAAAGAGACATCATTGTCGAGTATTTTCTCGTCCATCAAATCTACGATATCTACGCACTCAACGAGGTGCTTTTCCGTTTTGATCTGCCGCTGCTCGGCTCTGCGTAATGTCAATCGGCGATTGACCTGCGGCGTCCTTTTCTGTGGTATGCTCATGCTACCAACTTAGAAAAGGAGTGGCAATTATGCGATTCAATCCGTTTGCAGCGCCGAAAAAGGACAGCTTCGACAAGTATCTCTTCTACCGTGGTCTGGGGTACTCTGTACCGGCCGCTGAGGTTCTGAGCCGGCTTACATACGGGAGCATTGAAACCGTATCATTGGCAAAGCGTTTTCCGGCCGAAAACAGGGTGCAAAAGATATACGCCCGGATGAAGGACAGAAGAGAGTCGGATCCGGAACCGACCTCGGATTTGGAGTCTGAACTTGTGCTGGAAGGATACTGCCTTAGCCGCGATTTGCCTGAATCCATCGAATCAGCGGAGGAGTCTGCCTTCTTCGATGCAGATGCAGCAGACTTTGGCAGCACCACGCGAGGGGCGCGAATCAAAAGATCTGTAAAACGGAGTGCTTTTCTTGGCAGAACCTCACTGGAGACAGCAGAAGAGCCATTTATGGCAAGTGGCGTCTGTTCGATGAGGATTGCAAAGGAAGCCTTTCCTTTGGAAAATTTGCGCACGGATGCGTATGAGGCGATTGAGGAGCAGAAAGCGCGGGGTGTCTTTACTGCGCCGACTTCCAGTTTTCGCATGACGACCAGCAGCGCATCCATGGGGATCATCTTCAACCAGCTCCGCTCCGGCAGGCGCATCGATATGGACCAGGTGCGAATCGAAGAAGTGTTGAACTGCTTCGACTATGACTCTGAGATTCCAACCGACACCAAGTTTGCGATTCAGACTGAGCTTGTGCCGAAGAGTGAGAACAAAAAGTTGCTGTATATCAACGTGCAGGCCTGCGAGGAGCAGCGCGCGCATCAGAATATCATTGTCCTGCTGGATGTGTCCGGAAGCATGTACGAAAACGCGGAGGTTACCCAGGCCGCTGTCGCGACAATTCTGAGCAAATTACATGCCGGAGATACTTTCAGCCTGGTGACATACAGCACCCAGGATCGTACAATCGTTGACGGTTATCGCATCCGCGGCGATGAGGACAAGGAAATCCTGATGGGCCAGCTCCTGGGCATTGAGATCGACGGCTGCACTTACGGCTCTGCGGGTATCGAAACTGCATATGATCTCGGAGCAAAATACTATCAGGATAGCTGGAGCAATCAGGTTATTCTTATCACCGACGGCGATCTGAATTTTGGGATCACCGATAAAGGCGGGCTGAAGGATCTGATCGAAGAAAAGAAAAAGAGCAATCTGTTTCTCTCCGTCATCGGAACCGGGCTATGGAATTACAAGGATGACAAGCTTGAAGTCCTCTCCAAGCACGGAAACGGCACATACTGTGTCGTCAACGACCTGAGAGACGTGGAGGAGTCGATTGACCGGCGTTACATCGCGTTGACGAACATCATCGCGAAGGACGTCAAGGCACAGGTCGAGTTCAATCCCCGCTTCGTCAAGGCTTACCGCCTGCTCGGTTACGAAAACCGCGAGATCTCGCATGAAGCGTTTGCGGATGATACTGTGATTTCCGAGCCCTATGGCAGCGGCGGGCACGGGGTAGCGCTGTATGAGCTGGAGATGGGCGAGGCGGCGCAGGCCGAGCTGAAATACCAGGCTGCCGTATCGACCGGCTCCGACGAGCTGTGCACGATCAAAGTGCGCTACAAGGAACCGCTGGCGGATGTGAGCCATGAGATCGAGACCGTGGTTTATGATCGCGATACTTCCACGAGGAACGCTGAGCTTGCATGGTTCATCTACTGCGTTTCCGAAAAACTTCGCGGCTCTGACAAGCTGGACGAGGCTGACGAAGAATTCCTGAAAAACATGCTTGCCAGCAGGAAGTATAGGGAATTGTGCAGCAACAGTCTCAAAAAGCTGACACTGTTTGTTGAGGCGTTGCTGCTGAATACTCCGTGACAAGGCATTTTTTACAGGTTAAAGCGGATAAAACAGCCGGACATTCTAGTTTTACCGTCTTGAAAACAATCTGGCGGGAGATGTAATTCTCCCGCTCCTTTTCGCTTGAGCCGATAGTTCATACTCGAATCCTAAAGTTGCATATAAAGCGCATTTATGGTATTATAATCCACAAACGATACTTATCGAGGCACTTCTTAAAGCATTTTCGTATAAAGGGGAATACAAGCATGGCCGATTACACAACGAAAAACCTGTACACCCAAGGCCGGTATGAAGATGCCATAGAATATTCATCTAATACTGATGTCAGAGAAGGTTTTACTGAGTGGGACTATCTCTTTCTGTCAAAGTGTCTGTATAAACTGAAACGGTACTCAGAATACCTTAAGCTTTACAAAGAGTTTCATGCAAAGTATCCTGACTCTGATAAGCTTGACGATAACATGGGCTGGAGTTTGTATCACGTTCATGTGCGGAACTTTGATTTTGAGACTGGTGACCGGAAACAGTACTTACGGCAGATTGATTATATCCTGTCGCATTCTACTGATTCCCAGTATTCGCCAAAAGTCTGGGTCGCCAGGGTAGCTGCTGATGCTGTTTTCAAAAACAAGCTAAGCGTTAACCCAAACTATGAGCTTGGGAACAAGTATCTTTCCGTAATTGATCCCCTTACCCTCGATTTGACGGAACGGGAAAACACTGTAGACGGGCGAACCATGAAGGCCGCTTCAGATCGGGAAAAGTGGTATAACCGAAAGACTAAAGCTCTCGTTGAGTTGCAGCTTTATGAAGAATGCCTTTCCTCAATTGATGATGCCTTTCAGAATGTCGATCATTTTCACAACAACTGCAACCACTGGCTGAATTATAGAAAGGCACAATGCATATTTGGCCTCGGAGATCTGGATGGCGCAGAAAAGACAACAAAAGATATTCTCGGCCGTTTCGAGCACTGGTGTTTTTACGAACTGCTTTTCAACATTGCTGTCGCCAGGGGCAATACCGACGAAGCTGTCCGCTATGGGGCTATCGGCGCGCTTGTAGACCGGGAACACAAACTCCGTGTTTCTTTCTACGAAAACTATGCCGAGTTTCTTTTGTACAACGGTTATCCCAGAGAAGCCGCTTTGCATTACAAACTGGTCGAACAGATTCGTTTTGAAGAGGGATGGAAAGGGATACGGCTGCCAGAAGATTTTTCTTACCCCGAAGATGTTTGGAGTTTGGACAAAAAGGATGTCATCAGAGAGTTGCTTCCGTTCTGGAGGCAAGAGAAAGAACGCGGGATCGAGTTCTACGAGGGAACAATTGACCGCATTCTTCCGAATGGCAAATCCGGCTTTATTCGCGACGATAACGGAAACAGCTATTATTTCAATGTTCGTGATTTCACAAGAAGGGTGAATGAGTTACAAGAGGGTGCGCGCGTCCGCTATACGCTTGAAGAACGGCTGGATAGATCAAAAAACGTAATGAAGCCAAACGCTGTCCAAATCAGCTTTATTAGGTGATGAAGCAAAATGGCTAAAAAGAAGTTCTATGCGTGGATTGCTCCTGGTGGATCTGGAATTCATGAGACCTGGGAAGAATGTCAAGCGGCATGCTCCAGGTACAAACACGAACGGCATAAGGGTTTTGCCACATACGAAGAAGCCTGGCACTTTGCTTACCCGGATAAACCCTTCCCAAAGCCGACTGGCGAGATTCCCGCGGCTGCACCAGCTGACGCGCGTGCTGATATTAAAAGTCGAGAGGATGAAATGAATTCACCCTCTCAACCAATTGTGCCATTTACGAACACAGATATCCCAGTTTCTGAAGAGGTCAACCAGTATTGCTCCACTTACGGTTTCGAAAGACTAAGCGACCGACAGAGAATGGCAGTTCAGAGTGTTGACGGAAAGACTCTGTTGTTTGCTGTCCCTGGTAGTGGTAAAACGACAGTAATCATAGCAAGAACTGGGTTCATGGTCTATTCGCGTAAAAGCGACCCGAACAGCATTATTTCGCTGACTTTCACAAAAGCTGCCGCAAATGAAATGGTCACGCGATATAAAGATCATTTCAAGACTGAAAATGTCCCGGACTTCCGGACCATCCATAGCCTGTGCTTTTCAATTATCCTTCCTCGGCTTCGTAGATCGGGGTATAGTTGTCCTCCTCATTTGCTGGGTATAGAAGAAGGCCTTGAAGACGAAGAAAAGCCTCTTACTCCAACCGCTGTATACAGAGCCCTGTTTAAGGCTATCAAGCATCGGCCTACTGATTTTGAGTCAGCTATGGAGGCTGTTCAGTGTGTCATAACAGGTATTAAAAACAGTGTTATGCAGCCGGACGAATATGAGCATAAATGCATCAAAATTGATGGCGTTGAGCTGAGCGTTAGCCTCCTCTTCAATACATATCAGCAAATAATGCGGGATCTTAACTGCATGGACTTTGACGATCTTTTGATCCATTCGTTTAAAGGTCTGAAAAGATATCCGAATGTTCTGCAGTCGCTCAGGCGAAAATACACTTATTGGAGTGTTGATGAGGCTCAGGATACATCAAAGCTTCAATTTAAACTGCTGGACCTCTTGTGCGGACCGGATGGGAACGTGTTTATGGTCGGTGATGACGACCAAAGCATCTATAGCTTCCGCGGAGCAAATCCTGGACTTCTTCTTGACTTCGGCCACAGAGCAGGCGTAACCACCCTGCTCATGGGACATAATTACCGAAGCGATCATGAGATTGTATCGGCATCAAAGAGCTTCATCGAAAGCAATCAAAACCGCGCTGAAAAGGAAATGCTTGCATTTTCTCCTCTGCCTGGATACATCCATATCCCACAGGCATTTCGAACTGAAATCGGACAATACGAATTCATTGTTGAATCCGCAAAAGAAGCTGTTTCTCGCAATGAAACTATCGCTGTGCTGTACCGGAGAAACATCTCTTGCTTACCGCTGATTGTCTATCTTCATCAGAATGGAATCCCCTATGAAGCAAACAAAGGCATAGTGGAGATACTCAGAAGCAAAAACATTAAGGGCATCTGGAAAGTATTTCTTTTCCTTGTCAGCCCGAACAGCTTTTCTGCATTCTCCTCATGCCACACATATTTGAACCTCTACCTAAAGAAAGAGGAACTTGAAGACCTGAAAGAAACGCACACCAAGAACAGCAAAATTCCGATCCTTGAGTTGTTGCTTCGGAGGTATGAAGAAAGCGATAACCCTGAAAAAGCCACTGACGTAAAAGGCCTTTTGAAGAGCATTTCTCGAATTCGGGAGATGCGGCCTACTGCTGCTGCAAAGGCCGTTCTGTCAGATTTGTTTTTCTGGTCTCCGGAGACCATCAGCGATCGGCTCAGAGTTTATTCATTCTTGAGCGCTTGTGATCTGTTCGAATCGGTAAATGATTTTGTGAAGTGTATTAAGGACATTGCTTCTGAGGAGAAGAAAAAAGCTGAAACACCGGATCCTACAGATTTCGATAACAGCCTTGCTTCCGTATCAACAAACCAAAAGCCGGTAGTAACACTCTCATCAATGCACTCTGCAAAAGGCAGAGAGTTTGATCGGGTCATCATTATTGACACATTCGATGAGATTATGCCGGGTGAAGAGCTAGACGACGCGCTGATCTATGACCCAGAAGAAGAACTCCGCCTTTTCTACGTTGCAGTAACGAGAGCCGCGCATAGGCTAGATCTGTTGACTGTTGATAAGTATCACGGGAACACCGAAACAATCAGCAGGTTTATCAGTTCCTTCGCGTATCTCTGCGAGCAAAACTGTGACAGAGCTAAGATTCTCGAGAGTATTCCTGAATCAACAGGGATTCAATCCGGGACAATCAAAATCGAGCCCGCAAAATATTATGCTGTAAGAAGAGGCAGAAAACCCGGGATTTATACTACTTGGAGTGAATGTGAGCGTCAGATTTCCGGGTATTCTGGACAAGACTATCGGCGTTTCTCAACACGCGAAGAGGCTGAAGAGTATTTGGGAGCTGAAACAGCTCCGCCCCAGCAGATCCTATCTCTTCGCACCATTGAACCCAATATTGTCAGTTCTGAGGGCGTAGCGTTCAACTATCCTATGGATATCCCAGAGATTGTATGTGAGTCAGTCCATAGTCGTTTCGGCGTTTCTTCCCTAACGCAGTTAGCTCCTGAGACTTTGGCGCAACTGCAGAGCCAAAGCAATGACATGTACGGTACGGGCCAAACAGTGGGTTATCATACCCGTGCTGAGGCCTATCTGTTGACCTATATGCCGGTGAACTTCTTCAAGATTTGGAAGCCACTTTATGATCTTGCAAATGCGGGAGATCTGCAGAACACATACCGCATTTTGGAGTTGGGTGCTGGGCCGGGAACCGCAACAATGGGGTTAATCAGCTTCTTCTGTGAATTAGCCATCTCAAACCCGGATGTTCCATTCAAGCTTGATATTACGGCAGTTGAAAAAGAGAGCAGTTTCCAACCTCTTTTTGATGACCTTACTGCACGGTTAAGCAAGGCATGTCCCTCAAATCTAAGCGTTTTCTGCAAGATGATTGAGGCAGATGCATTAGGAGAGGTGCCGGAGTATAGCCAGCAATACGACCTGGTCGTTGAAAGCAACATGCTAAACCTATCTGAGGGAATTGATGCGCAAGCCATAGAAGCCTTCGCTCAGGTGCTTTCAAAAACTGTGGGTGAACAAGGGACTGTCATTCTGATTGAGCCTGGAACCAAAGAAGACAGAGCTTTTCTCAAGCTGCTTGAAGATTTTATCTCTGGCGAAAAAATAGCAGATCAAGTAATCCCGCCAAAAACACTGGCGGTGAACATCACAGGGATTTCCTTATATCAAGAAGCCGTCTCTGCGGGTTTGCGCGGCTCAAGGAAATCAGAGCATTGGTTTAGTTATCTTGTTATGCGGAAAGGAGCTGATTTGTTTTGATACTTAGCGTAAGCAGACGGACAGACATACCCGCTTTCTATCCGAAATGGTTTGTCAATCGGGTTCGGGAAGGCTTTGTTTATGTTAGAAACCCGTTCAATGCAAATCAAATCAGCAAGATTCCGCTCGGGGAAGATGTTGTTGACTGCATCGCGTTTTGGTCAAAGAATCCAGAACCAATCATAGAGTATCTCCCTGAAATACATGAAAAGTATCACGGCGCGTTTTATTTCCAATACACTATCAATGCCTATGGCCATGATATGGAGCCCGCAATACCGGAGCTTAATAAACGCATAGACACCTTCAAAAGGCTTTCTGACACGTACGGCCCTGAGCGAGTAGTATGGAGATATGATCCTATATTGCTTGCCGAAGGATATTCCTTGGCATGGCATCAAAAATGGTTCGAGATCGTTTTTGATAAGCTTAAGAGTTATACCGATACATGCGTGATTAGTTTTATCGACATGTATGATAAAACTATAAAAAACACAAAGCCCTACAGCATTACTACCCCTACGGCGGAGGAGATCGATGTGCTTGCAGAAGCATTCTCCGCGGTTGTAAAAGGTAGTGGTGTTCGGATTAGGACTTGTGCGGAAGGTGTTGACCTAAATAAATATGGGATTGAGCCCAACAGCTGCATAGATCAGGCGCGGATTGAAAAAATCATCGGCTGCCCAATTAAGGCGAAGCCAGACAAGCAACGCGAAAACTGTCGATGTATAGAGT
>Ga0256407_10014562_pt1 | contig 10315 bp, 21 predicted proteins | sample RumenRJG_04DNA_FD_193489 | JGI IMG/M metagenome (GOLD analysis project Ga0256407, IMG submission 193489) | Bovine rumen microbial communities from Lethbridge, Alberta, Canada - RJG_04 | ecosystem: Host-associated > Mammals > Digestive system > Stomach > Rumen | place: Canada: Alberta... | reverse complement strand
CTCTTATTTACTTCTTCTACACCGGCTCTACTTCAAAGCTTGCCGGGCATTCGCCAAACTCGTCTTGCATCCATGCTTGGAGAATGTCATGCAGGTCCTGGCCCTTGAACATCTTCCCATCATTGTCCGTAATAAAATAGCGGCGGACTTCAATGATCTGCTCCTTCTCCAGCTTGGACCCTTCCTGCCAAGCGATATTGGTGATGATAAATCCAACTAGGTCTTCAGTGTTCATCTTGCTCTCCTTTCAGTTGACAGCGATATTATATCAAACTGGAATGAAGACTTTGACTAGAAGCTTAGCAGAATCAGAAAAACCTGTCATTCTCCTCTTTTTCTCTCTCAGCACTGTCTTTTTCAAGCGCCTCTTTGCAGACCTTGGCGTCACGTTCATTAAAGCATTCTGCCACTGTCCTCCAGCCATCTACGACTTTCCAGACAGTGTTCATGTAAGAGTCAGTAGATTCTACTACTGTCATGCTGTGCTCCTTTCATTGATGGCAATATTATATCAAACTGCAATGAAGACTTTGACTAGAGAGTCAGACTTCTTCAACTTTGACTTTCACCTGCTTGACGACTGTCTTGCATCTTGGATACCGGGCATTCATCAGCTTTGCTGTGCTCTCAGCGTTCCTCTGAGTCTTGAAGTCTAGCCCTTTGCTAGAAGTGGCAATGAACTCATATGTCCCATCTGGATTATAGGACACGACTCGCCATGCAGTGTACTCTTCATGGACCGGGTTCAGGTCTATCATGACTTTCCAAGTAGGGTCTGTCACATCCATGGCTATGCTTTCCTGAGCTCTTGGACTTGGCTGCTTCTGAGGAACTAGTCTATGCTGGACTTCCAAGACTTCAGAAGCTTGGAGGTTGGAAAGCAGTCTTTGTCTATGACTCCACCAATCCTCTCCTGCAGGTCTTCAAGCAAAGCCAATGCATTTGCTGAGACCTCCATCTCTGGGCCATTCCTCTCCATGTTCTCTGCATACCACTTCTGGCCGGCTTCTGTGATCCGCCAGCAAAGCCCATTCACATTCACAGCCAGGCTCTTCTTCTCTAGCCGGCGCAAAGAGCTCAGGACGTCTTTCCTGCTTTCCATCTAGGCCATCTTGCAGGCAGCATTGGAGTCCCAGTCTAGGTTGAAGTCAATTCCACTTATCATAGACCCATGCAGGAACTTCAGCATCTGCTTGTCTTTCTCAGACATCTTCATCTTTTCCATATAATGGCGCTCCTGAGAGGATTCGAACCTCCTACCAGCTGCTTAGAAGGCAGCTGCTCTGTCCAAGTGAGCTACAGGAGCTTTTTCATATCTTACTTTTCTGCAGATTTCAGAGGCCATTCTCCTAGGCTGCAAGATTCTGGAAAAAGAAGAAAAGGCCTGAGGGAGCTGCTCAGGCTGGTTGTCAACTTCCAGGAGATGCGGCCATCTGCTCCACCGCATTTGCCAAATTCTTAGGCTATTCCTCTAGGCCGTCATCAGCAATCTCACGGATCTCGTCTGCCTCAAACTCAGCATAGCAGTCTTCCGCTTTCTCCGGGCTGCTGAATGCCCCAATTGGAATGCCGTTCTTCAATACTTGCCAAATCATCAGGATGCCTCTTTCATTTAGAATGCCAAAATCTCAGGCTGCCACATTCTCTTCACTAGTGGCCTCTACTTCTTTTATGCAGGCCACCTCCACCTTCCAGCTCCACCACTCGTCTTCCAGCTGCATGACTGCCTGCTCTTGGGTCTCGGCCTCGATGATGGCAGTCGCCGGCCATTTGCTGAACTTGGCGACATCGCCATTGGAATGCTTGAGAGTGTAGGTGATTTCAAATGTCTTCATCGTTGTCTCCTTTCAGGTTGGTTGACGGCTTTATTATAACAAGTCTTCTGCAGCTTTTTGACTAGAGATTTAGTTTTTCTCTCTTTTGCTCTGCTGCCATCAAAGTATTCTCATGTGACGATCTTCCAGTCTTCAAGGAAGAAGAGCTTGGCCGCTTCTTCCGGCGTGTACCATTTGCGAGTGCTGAGGAACTCCTGCCATGCGTCTATCGCTGTCTCGCCAAGATATACCGCTTCATTGGACCGGGTCTTAGTCCCATCGCCATAGTTGATGTGGTATGTCAATTTGAATGAATGCATCTTTGTCTTCTGCTAGTTGATGGCATTATTATATCAAATCCAATCCAATTCTTTGACTGCAATTTTTATTTTTTATATATTAATCTTTGAGAATGAACTGGACATAGAAGGCCCAAATCCAGCAATAGACTCTACGGGCGAGGGGCAGGTGGGCGAGATGGTCATGAGCAGTCATCTGGATTCTCCTTTCATCTGGTTGAGTTGACAATATCATTATATCAAATATTCTGCTGTACTTTGACTGCAGAATGAAAAAATTTTTTATTTTTATTTTATTGAAATAAAATAAAAATAAAAATCATTTCTAGTCAAAGATCGACATTCGATTTGATACAATATGCTCGTCAACAACAAAGGAGAACAACAGCCATGAAAACGACGATTATAATTCTGACGACGCTTGCCGCGCTGGCGGTTTCGGCGCAGCAGCCCAGGCGTTGCATCAAGTGTGCGGGGTCCGGTAGTGTTTGGACTGTATGCCGGGACTGCGGAGGAAGCGGCCGAGGCGAATATGTGGATAGATGGTCGGGCCGGGGAAACCGTCATGGCTACAGAGCCCAGTGCAGAACGTGCGGCGGCACCATCCACCGCGGCAAAGTTAAGACCGAATGCCCGCTCTGCGCTGGCTCGGGCTATGACACAAACTCCGTTCCGACTGCAGTCGAAAGTCCACGTCTGACGCCGCCCGCTCCACGTCCAATTGTTCAAGCCAAGCCTGCCAAGCCATCTGGCCCGTCGAAGCGCGACCTGGACGAATGCACGATGAAGACGGCCGACGGCGACTATATGATAAAGACGGCGCGCGGCTGGCGCAAAACGCCGTCGATCGAAAACTGGAGCCTAGTCAAAACGTCGGCCGGCTATGTATATACACGCTCTCGATAAAGAGCCTGTGTAGACGTCAAACGTCCGGGCCTGAAAGAGCCCGGACGTTTTTGCATGCTGCAGCCGTGGATCCATTCGTCAGCTGCCAAACTTCTTGATCAGTATCTGCACCAGCTCGACGCACTTAGGCGAAAAGACGAAGAACACGAAGAAGATCCACACCCATGGCTTGACTGCTATCAGCTTCAGCGTGTCTTTCCAGTCCAGATCTCTGATGTCTCTCTTGACTCTGTTCTCTACAGCGACGGATATCTTGCTGACATCTTGCCCGATCTTCAACAAGTCGCTATTGATCTTGATGATCTGTGTGTCCCTAAGACTCTCCTTCTGGTCAATGCCCTTCATGGTCTGGTCAAGCTGCTTCGTCAGATCATTGTTCTCAGCAAGCTGCTCCATGACTTTGACCATCGCTGTCGTCACATGGAATGTCGTCTCAGCCACTCGCTGCACCTTCTCTGGCTCCCCATACCCATTAGTGCATTCAGCTGCCTCAGACACAAGCTCCGTCAGCTGGAGCTTCTCGTCCTGAGTCAGATGCTTAGACTCGGCGATCTGCTTCTTCTCGAGTTCAAGTGTGTTCTTGATGCGTTCCTTTATCATCTTAGTCTCCAGAACTTCTATTTACATCACATATGCAAGAAAGATGCCAGGTCTTTAGCCTGGCATATGAATTGCATGAAATAATTTTATCTTTTTGAAAAATCTCAAAGAGTAAATAAAACATGTAAAGCAAATGAGTAAATAAAATTAAATTGATGGACAAAGTAGACAACAGATTTAAATGCTCAGATGAGAAGAAGAGCAAGATAAAGCTGACGAAAGTTATGACTAGCTTTCGTAGGCAGAGCCAAGTCTGCAAAGTCTATGAATGCAAGATTGTTGAGAAGCGGCTGAACAAAAGACAGAAAGAAGAGTTGTAGATGCTCTTTGTTGAAGGGAAGTGGTTCTACAACCATGTTCTTTCAATGAAGAAAAATGGCATAAGACTTAGAGACATCAACACAACAAACATCAAAGAAGTTCGTCATTTTGACAAAGACACGAATGAGATTCTGTCAAAGCTTGAACATCTGTCTTCTCAACAGAAGCAGGCATTAATGGCAAGAATGATCTCAAATGAGAAGACTATTGCTTCTCTTGTAAAAAAACAAATTCCAGAATCACGGATAGCTTAAGTTCAAGACTGAATTGAATTGTATTCCACTCAAGCAGTATGGCAACACATACTCATTCAAGTCTGCAAACAAAGTGAAGATCTAGGGCATATCTGGAAGCATTCTAGTCAAGACAGGCAACTAGCTTCAAGATGTCGATGAGCTTGCAAATGCAAATCTTATAAAGAAAGCTGACGGCTACTATTTGAAAGTGACAGCATTCATCAACAAAGAGAACTTCAAAAAGACAAAGAAAAATGGGAAGGAAATCGGTCTTGATTTTGGAATCAAGACAAACTTGACAACAAGTGAAGGTAAGAAAATTGACATTTCTGTTGGAGAAAGTGATCGACTCAAAAAACTATAGAGAGAACTCTTTAGAAGAGTCAAAGGATCAAACAACAGATATCGTACAATCAAGCTGATCCAAAGAGAGTACCTCAAGCTCTCAAACAAGAAGAAAGACAAAGCAAACAAGATAGTCAGCAAGTTAAAACAATACTCAACTATTGTCATGCAAAATGAGCAGATTGCAAACTGGCATAGAGGATGGTTTGGAAAGCAAGTCTAGCACAGCTGCATGGGCTTAGTAAAAGCAAAGCTTTCAGGTTTGCCTCAGACGATCATCATTGACAAATGGATCCCAACAACAAAATGGTGTCCAAAATGCCATAAGAAGCATGATGTCAGCTTAGATGAACGAACATATGTCTGTGAATGCGGATATTCGCTTGACAGAGACATCCATTCAGCAAAGAACATGCTTGCTATCAAAGACTTAGTCTTTCAATCTCAAGATCTAGTACCGACGGAACATCGGGAAGTCACGCTCACGGAGTTCAAGGCTGCTGTTGAATGTAGCAATGCATCCAGCAAGCCTGGACACTGAAGTGAGAAGATGCCACGTCTTCAGCGTGGCATAGAGTTCACTCTGAAGGCGAAAGCGCGCTTAACGCGGGGAGACTCAGACTTAAACAGACTAGTGAAGTCTTGGCTGAAATCAAATAAAAGACAATTTCTAAGTTAACTTTTCACTGGCATATGTTATAATATATGCTGTCAATTCTGAAAAGTGAAAGAGCAGACATGAAACGTCCAAACTTCAATGAGAATACAGAAGTCAAGGTAGTCAGCAAAGACTACGTCGGCTATGGCCAGCGTGGCAAAGTAGTAGAGCTTGCTATGTCAATTGATGGCCGCGACATGATTTCGTCAAGTGAAAAAGAGACTATAAAGCAAGCGTATGCTGATGGCTTTGAGCCAAAGATCACATGGTACGTGCATGTCAAGTTTGCTGGCGATGATGGCAACTGCTGGTTCAGAGCAGACGAGCTCGAGCCTGTCCAGAAGAAGTTCATCGACATAGACTACATCCGTGAAGATGACATTGTGATTGGAAAGAAAGAAGACGGCACTGACGCAGTGAGGCCTAAGAACACTGGCGCATTTGAGCCCGGAGACCTCATTCAGATCACGACTAAGATCGACGGCGCCAATGCTTCAATTGCCTGGGACGAGACGACTGGCAAGCTTGAGGTGTTCTCTCGCACAAACTTGCTCAACCAGCCCGGAGCTCTGCGTGGATTCTACGACTATGTCAAGACTGAAGTTGAGCCCAAGCTCGACCTCAGCAGGCATCCAGATCTTGTGATATTCGGCGAGTGGCTGGTGAAGCATACTGTGGACTATGAAAACAAATGCTACAACAAGTGGTACGTCTATGACATCTGGGACAAACGCCTCAACCGGTACATATCGCAAGACATTGTCCGAGGATTCTGCAGAGAGTATGGTCTTGAGTATACTGAAGAGCTCTACTTTGGGCCATTCATCAGCTGGGAGCATTGCCGCTCATTCCTCAATAAGTCTAAAGCATACGGCCCAGAGCAGGAAGGCATTGTGGTCAAGAACCAGGACAAGCTTCTCAAGAATGACAACATCGCTCCAGCTTATCTGAAGATCGTGAATGAGAAGTTCAAAGAGTCTCAGCATTCTAAGAAAGAGAAGAAGCCTTCTGACCCTGAAGCTGAAGCTGTGAAGCAGAAAGCTGCTGAGCTTGCTGCTAGCATTGTGACTGAAGCTCGTGTCAGAAAGCTGATTCTCAAGCTCGTCGATGAAGGCAAGCTGCCTTCAGAGCTGCAGCCAAAAGACATGGGCGCAGTGATGAAGCTATTGCCAAAGATGTGTTTTGACGACTGCCTAAAAGAAGAGAGCGAGACTGTCAAGCAGCTTGGTGAATATGCTGGAAAATGCATTGCTGCTGAGACTGCAAAGCAGGCAAGGAAGATTGTGGTTGGAGGATAAGCCATGACTATACCAGAATTCATGAAGCTGTTTGACAAGAAAGCTGTAGAAGATGCTAAAGTGTCATTCACTGTCCATGCTGGCCTTGATCGTGGCGGCAAGTGGGTGCTTTGGTGCGAGAAAGGCGAGACTGCTGAAGAGTTCTTTGAGCATGTCGCTAGCAACAAATGCTTGAATGACATAGAGATAGATGGGTTTCAGAGAGCTGAGATTCTTCCTCAGGATGAGGACTCAGTCCGTATCGTCATACATGCAGAATAATGGTGGTTTCATGAAGCGCAAATACCGCATCTTAGAGAAGCACTATGATGATGGCAGCGTCTGGTTCTTGCCGCAGACTGGAGACTGGTGGAATGGATGGAGATACTTGTGCAAGCGGCATCCTTGCCCAGACGTAGACTGGCAGCGCATTGCATACAAGACTTTTGAAGAAGCTGACGCATACATGAGAGACCTCATTGAGCGTGACGCATATGGAACAGCTGGTCCATCTAGGCCTTGCACTGCGCAGCCAACAACTACAAAGATCCATGTCTACTAAATCTAGATTTTGCTGTTTACATGGCCTGGAGTTTTTGGTATAATCCTAGGCATGTAAGAAAGGAACAAAGGCAAATGCAGTTGACTATCTATCGTGGCCTTCCTGGCTCTGGCAAGACTACCCTGGCTCTGAAGCAGCATCCTCAGGTATTCCACCTTGAGAATGACATGCTGCATATGGACAATGGAGAATACAAATGGACCAAAGCACGCCAGAAGAAAGCAGTGGCTTGGTGCCAGGAAATGGCAAGGACTGCCTTGGAGAATGGCATGGACGTGGTAGTGTCGAATGTGTTCTCAAGGCGAGACCATATCCGGCCTTATGAGAAGATGGCTTCAGACTTTGGCGCATCCTTCAGGGTAGTCCGCTGCACGGGGAATTGGAAGAATGTGCATGATGTGCCTGCATCAACCCTGGCCGCAATGGCTTCCGGGTTTGAAGACTGGCCTGGAGAGGAGATCGCATGAGCAATGCCTGGCAATTGGCCGTGGTAGACTGGAACCGGGCAAAGGAGCAAAACCTTGGCGACATAGACTATGAGCGTGCTGAGGCGCTCCTCCCATCAGGCACTCCTGTCTACACTATAGGCGCCATATTCAACTACGGGTCTGGTGACCGGGACCGGTTCAACATCTGGATCCCAGACGAGGGCGTCTACAACAACATCATCAAGTCTGCAGTTGTGCCCATCCTCCGGCCAAAGGACAGAGTAGACGCAGAGCTGAAGTTTGGAATAGACCTTTCTGGATATGCAAGCTAAATGGACATCCTTCTGAAAGATGCTGGAATAGTGGTCATGGACTACCTTGACCGGAAGAAAGACGCTGAGCTGAGCCTGCCATCTAACGGCTGGCGTCAGAGCTTGAACATCGTTGTGAAAGACATCGCCATCAGGAGCATTCGGCACTTGGCAGTCCTAGACGCCTATGTCTGGCCCATCCATGAAGAAGACTACCATCTCTCCATGCTGGGCAAGCAGCTGGCAAGAAAGATCATCTCATACAACAAGCCTATGTACATAGGACATGATGAGACCACCTACTACATGCCGACCAAGAACCTGCTGGAGTCAAATGCAGACCTCTTCTTCAACTTTGTCTTCAAGTCTTTCTATGACAGAAGCAAGTCTTTCTATGACAGAAGATGCTTCATGCCGGAGTCTCCACCTGTCTATGAATTCCTAGGCGAGCCGCTCCATGTCAAAGCTGAGAACATCTGCATAGACCCACATTTAGAGCAGTATATAATCAGAATAGTCCAAGACGCGGCAGGCTCAGTTGGAGAATTCTTTGTGATGAGAGACTTTGCGTCGCTCAGCTCAGACCAGAGTCAAAGCTGAGAAGAAGACTTGATATAATATAGCCAACAACAGGAGAAGAAGATGGTCACAAGAGATCAGATCAGAGAATATGCCATGAAGTGCCGGAGGCTTGCCACGCTCATGGATCGGATTGAACGCCGGGCCCACAAGGAGAAGACGAGCGTAGAGGACGTCAAGCTGCCAGACGGCACGACATTGGATGGCGTGAGAAGCGAGCTGAAGAAGCTGAGCGAAGACTTAAGCGTCTGACCGGCTCTGCTGCATTGCCTTCTGGATCTAGCGCAGAGATGAGAGGATCTCTGCGCTGATCTTCATGCTTGCCTCCAAGACGTCGAAGAGGCAGGCGAGCATTCCAATCCCACAGACTCCAGCTGCAGAGAAGAAAGTGATGGCGAAGTTCAGATGGCTGAACTTCCAGCTGAAGAAGCCAGCTATTCCAAAGACGGCTGACGCCAGCATCCATTTTGTGATGCAGCTGACTGGCACTGTCTTTGCGACATAGCCGACTGGGACTGTCTAGACCTTCCTCATGCTGCAGCTCCTTTGACCAGAAGGTCTAGCTTGACATTGATCTTTGGGCTTGGATCTATGCTGCTTTCCTCCAAGCTGTCTTCTATGGAGGAGCAATGCAGGACTCCATCATCGTCCAATATCTAGACAATGTTGTCTGCTGCCTTGTCTGAGGAGAAAGACAAGGCATGCTCCTGCTAAGTGTAGCTGTCTTTCCTATCCATGCCTTTGATGAACCCGCCTTCTCCAAAGACCAGGCAGAGAAGCTGGTAGATCATCTCTGCAGGCTCTGCAGGCAAGTAGCGCAAGTCGCTAGTATGCACAAAATCCAGATATGGGTCTAGATACCCATCATGGAGGATCTCATTCACCTGGAGGACAAAGTCTTTCTTTGCCTTGCCAAGGACCAGTCTGACTAGCCCGCCTGCAGTGAAAGCTCCAAAGACTGGAGCATTTTCGCCTTCCTCCATGCAAAGCACAGCTTCAGTCGCAGGCGTTGAATATCCTCTGAAGTCTCTTGGCAGATCTATGCCAAAATGCCTTGCCATGATCTTTCTTATAGAGTTGTAGAAGTCTAAGCTGAATTCCATGAAAGAGATTATACTCAACTATCAGATCTGATGCTAGCTCCAGCTGAAATCACTGACATATTTCTAGTCAAAGACTAGCAGTCTTTTTGATATAATATAGCCGGAGATTCGCGCTTTACATGGAGGAATTCTCCAGTCATCCTGACTAGTGGAGAAATCTCTAGATTTGTAAATCTATCTGCATGGTCAATTTTAATCTTAGGAGAAAGAAATGCTGAAAGCAGTGCTAGCAGACATAACCCGCCTAGACGTAGATGCAATAGTCAATGCAGCTAATGAGCGGATGCTTGGTGGAGGTGGAGTAGATGGCGCCATCCATAGAGCAGCAGGCCCGGAGCTGAAGATGGCTTGCTACTCTTTTCCAGAAGTCCGGCCAAATGTCCGGTGCCCGACTGGAGAAGCGAAGATCACCAGCGGGTATAATCTTCCTGCAGAGTATGTCATCCATACAGTTGGCCCAATCTGGTGCGGTGGAGACAATGGAGAAGCAGAGCTTCTAGCCAGCTGTTATCGGAACTCTCTCCAATTGGCTGCTGAGCATGGCTGCAAGACTATCGCCTTCCCATCCATCTCTACTGGAGTGTATGGATATCCAATAGAAGAGGCAGCTGAGATCGCCGTGAGAGAGGCAAAGAAGTTCCTAAAGCGCCAGCCTTCCACTACAATCATCTTCTGCTGCTTCAGCCAAGCTGACCTTGACATCTACAAAGACATCTTGAAGTCATAAAATTGCTTTAAAATTTCCAGCTAGATGGTCAAAATGCGGAATTCTATTTGATATAATATAGACGAAACTAGAAAAGAAAGGATTTTTCTATGGATTTTGCTCTGAAGACCGCAATGCTGGCCGCCATCCTTGCCCAGGTGATATGCCTG
>Ga0256407_10014560_pt1 | contig 10317 bp, 3 predicted proteins | sample RumenRJG_04DNA_FD_193489 | JGI IMG/M metagenome (GOLD analysis project Ga0256407, IMG submission 193489) | Bovine rumen microbial communities from Lethbridge, Alberta, Canada - RJG_04 | ecosystem: Host-associated > Mammals > Digestive system > Stomach > Rumen | place: Canada: Alberta | collected... | reverse complement strand
ATGAAATAATGGAAGTAGAGGGAAATACTGATAGAGATTTTATTCATAACTTTGTTGAAAAAATGAATATTCGAGATTTAACAGCTTTTATTAAGTATGTTAAAGAGAATGAACCTGGCCTAGATTACAATGTAGAGATACAGAAGCCAGAGAGTCTCGGAGGTGGCTCTATGCCAGTGTTTCTACAATTGGACCAGTACATTTTTCTCAACACAACCCTCTGAGTATGAGGCTTATTTAAAGGAAGAGATTTGGGGTTGTTATAGATATATTGGAATTCCGATTGACGTTGTGCAAAAACTTCCAATTCAGGACAGGAAATACTACATTCAAAGGCATAATGCTTATGCTGAACAAGTGAATAATCAAAGGAGTGGTAACGGAATAGATTCCACACCGCGATGATAAAGATAAGCAAGCGCTACTTGCTTATTTTTTTATATATGCATCAAAACCCAAAAATAAAGGTTATTCTATTTATATATAGAATTATTGTAATATGAGTAAAGTTATAGATGTTGCAACTGGACTAATTGAAGACATTGCGAGTGCTTTCGATGGAAGAGGTGAAAAGGAAAACTATAGTGCTGGTATAGGCGGAAAGGTTGTTAATAAATTTAACGACATGATGCTGTTTATGCAGCATAACGCCGCACAGTTGCAGGACATGCAGCTGAATTTCTCACGGCAAATTGGTTCTACAAGTGCAATGGCTACTGAGACAATGCAGAGAGCGCTTGACATAACCGTTGGGAACCAATTAGATAAACTATATGGTTTCTCTGCTCAAGATTACCAACAAGGGTTATTTAATATACAGTCAAATTTAGGAAGACAAATTGGATTAGGAAAAGAAGGCGCTGGTGTTTTTGCCGCTGGAGATACTCTATTTAATGATAGTGGTAAAACAATGGCTGAAATATCTGCTGCTTTCTTGCAGGTTGGCTCAAATATGGAGTCTGTTGGCGACACCGTTTCTAAAATGTTTAACAACGCGCATAAGAGCGGCTTATCATTCCAAAAAATATCAGCTAGCGTAAAAGCTCACCTTAAAGAGGTAAATCAATATGGGTTTAAAAACGGTATAGATGGAATGAGGCAAATGGCCGAATATGCTGAAAAAATAGGTATGGACATGAGCCAAGCCCTAAAGGCAAGCAGCAAAATGAATAGTCTAACTGGCGCAACAGACGTTGCCGCAAGACTAAGCGTTTTAGGCGGAAATTTTCAAAGACTAGGTAACCCTCTAGAGATGCTTAATGAATCGCTTACCGATGTAGAATCATTGCAGAAGAGAATTGGAAACATGTTCCAAGGCATGGCAAAGTGGGACGCAAGGAAGGGTATGATAAGTGTTTCTGCTGTAGACAGGATGCGAATTAATGAAGCCGCTTCCGCGATGGGCCTTGATGCTGGTGAAGTGTACAAATCTGTTGAAACACAAGCCAGACGGGATATGATAGAAAAGCAAATTGGTCTAGGGTTGAGCCAAGAATTAAAAAATCTAATTGCCAACACTGGTACAATAAATAAAGAAGGGCGTGCTGGATTCATTGATAAAAATGGAGATTTTAGGGATGTGTCAGAAATCGCTGGAAATGAGGAACTTCAAGCACAAATAAGGGACCTTAACAAAACAGAAGGAGAAAATATTAGTGATATTGCTCAAAATGTTCGTTCATTATTACAAAAGGCTTCTAGTTTCTATGAGCAACAGGCAAATAGAAAAACAATGTTTGAGTTCGGAGGACGTAGTATTGGAAATGAACAAGGCGGCTCTGTATTTAGGAAAACCGAGAATGAATGGGAAGGCCTTGTTAATAACAATAATTCTTTCGTAAATGATTTAACTCGCGCCGCTGATAACATACAACTCTTGACTACAGACGGGCTGTCAGCAATTAGAACTTATGGAATAAAAACCGTTGAAGCAATTTATCCAGAAGTAGTAAGGATGTTTACTGGAGTTGCAGAGGCGATGTCAAAAGGTCTTGGAATCAATCTTGACAACACGTATTATGCGGCAGGGAAGAAAAACTTGTTTGAGACTGCAAATGTACAAGGATTCTCTGTCGAACCGCAAAACGATGTTACTGGCTCGTATGTGTACACAGAGGTTTTATCGGAGGATAAGCCAACTCCAGCTCGTGTCGAGGCTACACAAATATCACCAACGACTACTAGTGGTCAATACACTCCTACACCTGTTAATCCGACAAATAACTTCACGATAACAGTGTCGCCAGAGTCTAAATATGATTTGAATAGGGATGATATAAGCAAAATCCAAAAAGTAATAAATGATGTTGTTACAGACATCTTTAAGAAAAAAGAGGCGACTGCAAATATGACAGTAGGCGCTTATTAAGAATATTGAAAAAATATAAATTTTAATTTATAATATAGTATATGGCTTCATACACATTAGCGACAAAGGACGGGCTTGCAACTACGCAATATACATCAGCCGTAAGGAATCAGATAGCGAAGAGAACGCTAACTGGTCTTTTGTCGTATAGTATAAACTTCAGAGATGTAAACCTAATTAACAACCCATACAAAAATAGGTATTACAACTTTGGAGTTACAACAACTATGAATGGCGGGGATAGGATTGGAGATATTGCCGATGTTTATTCGCATGAGAATCATATTATCACATTCCTTGACGACTTCGGAGGACTATCTAAATTCTCTGAAGATAAGCATTTTATGCCTCACTATTCTGACCACAGGAAAAGATATTCACTAGAAGAGCATGAAATATATTCTGTTTCAACAGAACTTGGTAAAAATTCATATGACAAGAGCCTATCTATTGATGATAGTGTACAGGATATTGGAAGGGAAATCTTAGGAGTAGGTAGAAAGAAAACATACGAGCCTAGAAAGAATTCAAATTACGCAGCCACATATACTCTGTATGACGAGGAGCATATTCCGACATTAGATGATAAAAATCACATATCGTTTGACGATAACATTGATAATTTCGGAGATGACTCTGAATATGCAGAAACCAGTCTTTTATACAAAACTAATAGATTGTTTAGAGAGGGTAAAATACATAGCTTGATAAACAGATTTAGCACTGGGCTTCTTGGCGATGCGGCAGAAGAAAAAAGAGATTTACTTCATACTGCATTCAGCCAGTATGGATTCTCTCGCGGAAGGAATTTGCTTAAAAAGAACCCAGAGACCATCAACTCATACGATAATCCATATTGTAGGGTGTGGACTAGCCATTACCAGTATTCAAAAATGAACGATTTAATCAGGCCGTTCATGACTAGATACGGCATGTTTACTAGTCTGTATGAACTACAGAGACAATATGGTATGTTAAGGCCATATTATAGCAACGCAAGGCTGAGAGATTATTCTTCACTAGAACGAGGTGGAATCGTCAGGTATGCCCCAGATAAAGAATTAATATTTGGTAACGGTTGGGCAACTGAAAATCATGGTGATATACGGAATTATATGTTCTCTATAGAGAATCTTGCATGGAAAGATGCTGGTGACTATTATAGAAGCTATCTATCAAAAGAACAAAAAGGACCGTTTGGCGGGCGTATTATGTGGTTTCCTCCGTATAATTTAAAGTTTAATGACACAGCTAATGCAAACTGGAACCCAACTCAAGTATTAGGCCGTATTGAGCCGATATATACGTTTGCTGGTTCAACGACAAGAAGCGGAAGCCTAAGCTTCTCTATATTAGTTGACCACCCATCAGTTATAAATTTATTTAAGGAGAAAAAGCTTAACATACTAGAAAAGGATGTCGAAGATGCGCTATTAAGATTTTTTGCTGGGTGTGATGACTTGAGTGATTACTTACCAGCAAATCTAACACAAGAGTGGATGCATTATTCAGCTTGGACAGAAACCAGTTATAAAACGAAAAAGAAAACGGAAGATGTCGGCGGAGATAACACTACTACAGGAGATGGAGAAGAAACACCGAGAGAAGAATTAGAAAAAATAAAAAAAAGATGCGTTTTCTACGCTTTTTATCCGAATAATGTTTCTGGCTATCAAGATGTAAACAAAAAGAATGGCAATGAAGCTAAAAAAAATGGAGCTAAGGAGTTTTTTGAAAAGAAATGGTATGTTCCAAGGCCTTCTGGTTATGAGATGAGTGTAACTTCTAGAGGTAATATGGGCGGCATTTCAAGAAAAACAATGGGCAGACCAAAATGTAAGACATGGCCGAATGGAGACCATACGTGGGGAAACCAAATTGCCGATGTTGTTAGCTATGACTATATAACAATGAATGGGCAGCCAGAATCTGGTACCTCATTGTGTGACAGCGTAGAGGAGATATGGAGACAAAACTGGAATACAAAATTTGACCTACAGGATTTTGGATTGAACAGCAGTGGAATGTCTAGGGCGATTATGCTTATTAACGCTGGAAATTCAAACTCTGAAGAGGCTGAAGACAAGGAGATAATGAGCAAATATGGGACAATTGCTAATGATATTATTTCAAAATTTGGAATAACTGGAGATGAGTTCAAAGATTGCCTTGTATATTCTCTTGATGACATGAAGTCTCTGACATTAAATGATGTTTTAAGTGAGGTAGCTGGAAAGGAAATAAATGAGTCTGATGTTGCAAAGACAATAGAGGTTAATGTTGCATACGGCTCTGCGTCTCAACATGGAGAATCCGTACAGACATCTGATGGAGGAAGCATGAATACAGCTCTCGGTAAGAGAAGAGCAGAGGCCCTTGTTAGCTATATTGCGTCAAAGGGTATTATAGACGACGATGAACTTACAGAAGGGCTATCGCAAATTAATAATAGCACGAGCATAAAACAGGTTTCTACAGATGGCGCTGGTGACGACCAAAGTAATATAATTGCAAAGGTTGGTAGGGCTGCAATGGTATTTATTGACTTTGAAATTCCTTCGTCGAAAATAGAAGATGGAGAGAATAATCCAATACCAGGTGCTGAATATGTAACTGGTTATACAGTTGAAACTGTAGAACAAGAAAAAGTCGAGACTGAAAAGATAAAATACTTCGATTGGAGCGAAGAGCTTGACACCGTATCGTTTGATAACGAGTTCATGTATTTTGACAGAATAAAGAACGAAAAGGACAATATCGTATACAAAAACATAAAGGATAAGATTAAATTCTTTGACCCAGCGTTCCACTCAATAACTCCAGAAGGCTTCAATGCAAGGCTAACGTTCTTGCACCAATGCCTAAGATGCGGGCCAACAAAGGCCGCTTCTGATAGCTCGAATACAAATATTGTTAATAGCACAACAGGTAGTAACGCTAGCGTTAGCAGCTACGGAGCTGGAAACCTAGCGTTCGGAAGACCGCCAGTTTGCGTATTAAGAATCGGAGATTTCTTCTTCTCAAAGGTTCTTATAACAAGTTTGAATATTGACTTTGACAAGGGGTATTGGGATATGAACCCAGAAGGAATCGGACTTCAACCAATGATAGCAAACGTTAGCCTTGGAATTACCTTTATTGGCGGTCAAGATATAACAGGGCCTATAGCTCAATTGCAAAACGCTGTATCAAGTAACTTCTACGCAAACGCGTCAATTTATGACAAGAGTGCGAACACAAATGATATTGGTATATACCAAAGAGGAGGAATAAAACCGTAAATGAAGTAATATGTCAACATACGATAGATATGATTTATTCAGAGAAGATGGAGAAATAAAAATTGTGCCATTTATACCGATACCAATAAAATCTAGCGATATAAATGTCATATACCGTAAAAACAAATCGAGACTAGATTTACTATCTTATCAATATTATGGGAACGCAAACTATGGGTGGCTTATAATGCAAGCTAACCCAAGTTTGGGCTCTATGGAATTTGAGATTCCAGATGGTTCACTGTTAAGAATTCCGTATCCGCTAGAACTCACAATTGAAAGATATATTGCCGATGTAAATCAATATAATGCTTTAAATTAAACAAAATGTCAGTAAAAAGTGTCGGTAGGATAGAATATATAGAGCCAAATAATATGACATATCGGAATGTTTACAACGATGCCGTTAAGTATGATGCGTTTGCAAAAGGTAAACATTTTGTTGGAAATAATGATGGTGGAGCTATTGATGCGAAGGTTCAAGGTGATAGGTTTATGCCATATGACCTTGAAGACCTTTGCATTGCTGTTGATTTTTATGTAATGACAAACAGCCGAAATAATTGTGGCAGCCCAGAAAATGATGGAGATTCTATTATAGCTCAATATTCAGGAAAGGGCGCTGCGTCTTATTTATACGGAACGGATTCAGACCTACCAGAACAGGGGGGCGTCGGAGAAAATTCGCTAACTCATAAACATTTTATGACAACGAATTTTACGGACATTAGTTTAGTCAATCCAATAGGTAATACAAATGAATGTGTTGGCATTAGTTCTATTAACATTGACTATAGCAACATATTTACACCTATTGTTAGGGTAACATTTGTCGATGTAATGGGTGCCTCTATCTTTTTGAAAGAAGAAAAGGGTATGTATGATACTATGAAAAACGCAAAAGACAAAAGAGCGTATTCTGCAAATAAGATGTCTGGTTCAAATCTTTTGGCATCGTTATTCATGTATCCTTACCCAACATTTGTTCTGGTCATTAAAGGCTTTTTTGGAGATGCCGTTGCGTATCATCTAGTTTGTTCAGGTACAGATATTAAATTTAATGAGAGTGTAGGTAATTTTGAGATTAGGGCTGATTTTGCTGGCTCGCTATATGGAGCTCTAGCTGATATACCAATGACATTTCTTGCTATTGCTCCATATATTGATAGTTCAGGAAGAGTGTATTGGGAAAATGAGACGAGAGATTCTGAATCTGGTAGGTTTTTCTTTAAGGATGAAGAAGGTAAAAGGACTCAGGTTCCAATGAAAACATTTTCGGAGATATTATATCAAAATGATAACTTAAGCGATGGTATAAAGAAAACTTTCGAGACGCACGACGAGGTAAAGGAATATCAAAAATTAATAACCGCAAGGAAAATGATTGGAGAAATAAATTTTCCAATGAGCCGTGTGAACCCAGGTGCTAATATGCTTCTTGATGTTTGGTATTGTAGAAAAGTGAAATCGAAGTTTTATTATTACTGGGTTGGCGCCGAACATGAAAATTTAGCGGATTCTGCTTCCGTTGATATGTCAAGGACAATATATAACGAACTGTTAACTTTTACAAATTCAGTAAACACATTTAACAGTTCAAGTCTTGGATTTACTATTACAGACCCTAGTATGCTTTTGAATGAGAATATTAATCCGTTCGAAAAGAAAGAAGGTAATTTGACGGTACTGAATGAATTCTTTACAATATCTAGGGACAGCAACGGATTATTTACTAGCGCATCAACAAAAGCTGGAGAAATTGTACAAATAGATAAACTAAGGCAGGAATACCCAGTGCTAAACCATTTTCTAATGACTGAAGTAGGTGAAGATGGTAAAGTCCGTTATGTTTGCTTGCCAGAGACTGTTAAACGTGTTTTTATATACGAAGTTGCATCACCAAGCGACTATCGTTCTGAGCTTGTTAAGACAAAAAACAGTATAAATTCAAAAATAAGGGAGAAAAAAGATAAGATAGAAGCGCTCAAAAAGGACGCTTTGATTGAACTGTATGGGTATACGCCTAGTTTACAGAATATAAACGATGTAGCGCTAGCTCATTTAGACACATTTATGACTGTGTACTATGAAGCATTGAATAATATTGACTCAAAGAAGATTTCTGGCGAGCGCTCTTTGGAAAAGCTAGGCGTTAGGCTGTCGCAGACAGACCTTCCAGAAGGGTATAGTTATACCGCACCGCTACCTCCGTTTACACTATTTTATGCCCCAACGGTAAACAATGATAAAATAACAGAAGACGAAAAGTGGCCGCCAGCTATTAATAATAGATTGTCGAATCTTGATGAAGTTAAACTTGTTGAATCTATTGTTGAGGCTTCTAGTTTATACCAGCAAAGAGTCGGTGATTTTATAAGAGACAGCAAAGATAGAATTGACGGAACAAATCGTTTCCCTGGTAGCATATATGAAGCTCTTGAAAACATAAAGAACCCGTATAGTGATATTGCATCAAAATCAAACGGGAAATATTTTATAGATTATATTTCCGCAATTTTTTGCTTAAGACTATACTATTATTTGGCTACTTGTAAGAAACCAGATGTTGAAACATTTGCCTTTATGGAAGCAAAAAACTTCACAACGGTATATGATAAAAAATATTCTGATAGCGTTTTAACGTATGTGTTAGAACAGGTAAAGACAAATGGCGTAAAATATTACATAGATAAACTATGCGGGAGAAACGTAACATCTAATAACGAAGATAAACTATTTTCGATTGGCTTGACGAATAAAAATGGCGGCATTTTCACGTTAAATGGCACTGGAGAGCTAATGTACACATGGCATAGTGAAATTACGAATTACAGTAACGAAGGAGAAGAGTATTCAGTAGATTACATTCCTCAAAATGAAGTTTACACTATGCCTATTGGCATATTTAATTTTGAAACAATAGCCAGAGATTTTTCTGGTAAAAAAAGTTTTGATAATGAAAGATATATAACTCTTAATAACACCGCTTTTGGCGTGGCAACTAGTTCTCAGAAGGATGCCTTTAATAATAGGAATAGTTTTAGGTTTGTTGATACTCCGAATATTGTATTAGGATTATTTAACGACAAAAAAGTTATAACATCTACAACTGACAATAGTAAAACAAAGGCTCTAAATGAAGTATTGCTTGAACGTATAACTCAGCATAATGATAAAAACATTTATCTCTCAAAAGAAATATTCTTCACACCTGAAGATTCTACTGCCGCGAAGAAAACGTTTAGCGAATTATGCGAACAAGGCTCTTCTGATTCAATTCCTGGAATTTATGATTTAAATAAAAACTCAATAAAAGAAACGTATTCTCAGGTAAACATTGGTGAAGCGAATAAGACGCATAATATATTCTTAACATCTGTATATTACAATCAATATAAGTCAGAACGTGGCTCTGGAAATAATAAGGTCAATTTTAGCGGAAGAGAAATCAACTGCTCAATGGCTTATTTATACTTATATTCTCTTGTTAATAATAGATTTGGTATGCTACAATCTCCAGGAAACGACTTTAATAGAAATGGCTTCTTTGCTTATACCGAACTTCTAAAAGAAGGCGCATTTTATTGGAGATTGAAATATATGCTATCTCATGATGGAACAGACCCAATAAACCTTGATGGGCTTAGATATAAACACGCAAAAGCAAACGAAATTTATTCTAAGGATGGCTTCTTTTTCCCAGAGAACAACGATAAAACTGTAACAAAATGTACTGGGCTAACTTTTATTCCAGAGAATAGTTCTTCAAACTATACAAGATTCCTTCCTGACGCATATGACTATGATAATAATGAGTATTTCTCATTTGCGGAATATATTAATAATTGCGTTTCCACTTCTATTGCGAGGGTTGAGAATTTGATACAATTGTTTGTGTCGTGGGCTACTGGTAAAAATTTATTTAAAAACTCAAAAGTAAATTTTGCCACGATAACATATTCACAAGAATTAAAGGTTTCTGGTAAGAGATTGAGTATTGATGATTTTAAAAAACTAAATAATACATCGTTATCGAAATTGGACACGCAATTAAAAGCGGTGTATAAGCTAACGAGTGGCGGTAATATAATTGTTAAAAACGGGTCTTATATTGATAATGTATCGATTTTTGCCCCAACAGATAAATTTAATAAGACTGACATATTAAAATATCAAGATTATGTTAGCATGCAAAATAGCACGCTAGCGCTGCTGCTTGATGTATATTTTGTGCATGATGCTTCAATATTTGGCCAAAATAGTTCTAGAAACTATAATGTAGATAATTTTGTTAATGGATTTGAGAAGTTTATATCTATTTTAAAGGAATTTAAGTATGATAGGGAAGATAAAGAGGCTATTGAACATAAAAATAAATTCTCAAGCCAAGAGATTAAACTTTCAGTTTACTTAACTCTTAAGAGTTTGTATGATAGATGGTGTTGTTCTAAAAATTCTGAATATTGGAAATATGACCTAATAAAGGAGAGTAACTCAAGCAAGAGGACTTGTTTGTCTCAATATTTTGTATATATGGACACTTATTACAATAAGGTTGGCCATAATTTGATAGCAAACATGGATGACGTTTCCGATATGATTAAAGAGTTTACGCCAACATATAGAAGTGGAGACAAAGAAGTGTTCGGCCTAAACAACGGAACTGTT
>Ga0256407_10014559_pt1 | contig 10317 bp, 9 predicted proteins | sample RumenRJG_04DNA_FD_193489 | JGI IMG/M metagenome (GOLD analysis project Ga0256407, IMG submission 193489) | Bovine rumen microbial communities from Lethbridge, Alberta, Canada - RJG_04 | ecosystem: Host-associated > Mammals > Digestive system > Stomach > Rumen | place: Canada: Alberta | collected... | reverse complement strand
GGAGGTGGTTACAGAAGGTATTCTCACACGAATGATTCAATCCGACAACGAACTTGAGGGCATATCCACAATCATTTTCGACGAGTTTCACGAACGGAACCTCAACGCCGAACTCGCACTCGCCCTTTGCCGCGAATGTCAGAAAATTCTCCGTCCCGACCTCAAAATCATCATAATGTCTGCCACAATCGACACGCCAACCCTTTCGGAAATGCTCTCTGCGCCGGTTATCACGTGTCAGACCAAGATGTTTAATGTGGAAACCATTTACGAAGGCAACGCCGATGAAACCACGATAGCCGAATCTGCCGTTGCCGCAATACGCAGAGCATCAAAACAATACGACGGTGATATGCTTGTTTTTCTTCCCGGCGAAGGCGAAATTCATAAATGCGAAGAGGCGTTAAAATCGCTCGACAACAATCTATTCGCAGTTCATCCGCTATATGGAATGTTACCTCCGGCACGTCAAACGGCTGCAATTCTTCCCGACCGCACCGGAAAACGCAAAATTGTTCTTGCCACATCCATTGCTGAAACTTCGCTTACGATAGAGGGCATCAAAATAGTAATAGACTGCGGTTTCGGTAGGGTGCAAAAATTTAATCCCAACACAGGATTATCGCGATTAGAAACCGTCCGCATTTCGCAAGATATGGCAGACCAACGCAAAGGACGTGCAGGACGATTGAGTGAAGGCGTTTGCCTAAGACTTTATAGCAAAGCCGATTACAGTCGTATGGATACTTGCCGACGACCCGAAATTGAGTATGCCGACCTTGCACCACTTATGCTCGAACTTGCCAAATGGGGCGAATCCAACCCCGAAAACCTACTTTGGCTAACTCCTCCGCCAAAATTTTCTATTGCGCAAGCCAAAGACACTTTGCTTCAACTCGAAGCCATCGATCAAAACGGCAAAATCACCCCAAAAGGCATTGAATTACAGAAAATTCCTTGTCATCCGCGAATTGCCAAAATGCTTGTAGAGGCACAAAAAATCAACCTTTTGCCACTTGCCGCCGACATTGCAGCCATTCTCGATTTTCGCGACCCGATGCCCGATTCCGGCACCGACATCAACCTGCGTATCGAAACCCTCCGCCGTCTTCGCGCACAAAACCGCCATTCGCGTGCCTTCGACAATATCGAAAACAGCGCGTTTCAATACCGAAAAATGTTTTCCGCCACCACCGACAATGCCGAAATTGACCCTTACGACACGGGCTTGCTCCTTGCCTACGCATTTCCCGAACGCATTGCCTCTGCCAAGCCGGGCAACAACGCTCAATTTATGCTCTCAAACGGCGCCATTGCCATGACCGACCACAGCGACCCTCTCGCCAACGAACCATGGCTCACAATTGCCTCGCTAAACGCCCGCGACGGCATAGGAAAAATCTTCCTTGCATCGCCGCTCGCCCCCGAAAGCCTAAAACCTATGCTCCGCGAGCAAGACACCATATCTTGGAACACCAAAAAAGGTGGAATCACAGCCGTTAGTCAACTAAAAATCGGCAGCATAATTCTCCGCGAAAAACCGTTGCAATACGTTGACCCCGAAACAGTTGCCCACATTATCATTGATTCCGTTAAAAAAGAAGGTGCACCGCTTTTGGATTTTTCCGACGAAGTGACGCAATGGCAAAACCGCGTTCTCAGTCTCCGCAAATGGAATCCCGAACAAGAATGGCCCGACGTTTCCACCGCTGCCCTTATCAACACCTGCGAACAATGGCTTCTGCCGTACCTCAACGGAATTCGCAACGCCGAGCAACTAAAACGCTTAAACCTCTTACAACCACTGCAATACCATTTAGATTACAATCTTCAAAATCTTTTAGACACCCTTGCGCCCACACACCTGCAAGTACCCTCGGGAAGCCGTATCCGCTTGAAATACAATCCCGACGGCACTCCGCCCGTATTGGCAGTACGTCTGCAAGAAGTCTTTGGTTTAGCCGAAACCCCAAGAATCAACAACGGTTGCACGCCCGTACTGATGCACCTACTCTCACCCGGATACAAACCCGTTCAGATAACCTCCGACCTAAAAAGTTTTTGGAACACAGCCTACTACGAAGTCAAAAAAGAACTCAAACCCCGCTACCCCAAACACGTCTGGCCCGACAACCCGTGGGAAGAACAGGCTGTGAGGGGGGTGAAGAGGAAGGGATAGATTCAAAAAAAATCTCGCCATCCACCGCCAAACAATAAAAGAAAAACGCTATATTTGTATTCAACATCCTTGAAACACCTTATTTATATGGCGCAGTGGCAAAAGATTAAAATACAAAGAGAAAACGGCGAAGAAGTTGATGCACAAGCCCCGATTATCATTTCGGCGAGCCGCAGCACCGACATTCCCGCTTTTTACGCCGATTGGTTTTTCCACCGGCTCGAAAAAGTTTATTCGGCGTGGACAAATCCGTTTAATGGCGTCAAAAGTTACGTGTCGTATCAAAACGCCCGTTTCTTTGTCTTTTGGTCAAAAAATCCCAAGCCGCTTTTAAATCATATCGATGAATTGAAGAAGATTAATTTTTATATCCAATTCACATTAAACGATTATGTTTCAGAAGGTTTGGAAAAAGGTGTGCCGCCACTTGAAGATAGAATAGAAACCTTCAAACAATTGGTTGAAACCTTTGGCAAAGGTAGGGTAATTTGGCGTTTTGACCCGCTGATTTTGACGGATAAAATCACCGTTGACGATTTGTTGCGCAATGTTGAAAACATCGGTGACCAATTGTTTGGTTACACCGAAAAACTTGTATTCAGTTTTGCTGACATTGCCCTTTACAAAAAGGTGAAATCCAATCTCGAAAAAAACAATATCAATTATTCGGAATGGACAGAAAATCAGATGTTTGAATTTGCCAAAAGTCTCTCCGAACTCAACAAAAAATGGCATTTCCAACTTGCGACCTGTGGCGAAAAAATTGACATTTCGCAATTTGGCATCCAACACAACAAATGCATTGACGACGATTTGATGATACGGTTTGCGAAAAACGACAAAGTTTTGATGGATTATCTTGGAGTTGAGATAGTTAACTCGCTTTTTGAAGGTGAAAAAATCATCAAGAAAAAAGACAACCGAGACAAAGGTCAGCGTCAATTTTGCGGCTGCATAGTCAGCAAAGACATCGGCGAATACAACACCTGCCCGCATCTGTGCGAATATTGCTACGCGAATACGAGTAAGGATGTGGCAAGAAAGAATTATGAGCAAGCAAAGGAAACGGGATTGATGGCGGAGACGATAATGGGGAGATGAAATAGAAATGGTGTTTTAAAAAAGGAATGCTTATGGATATTAACGGATTGATAAAATATTGTTTTAGTTTGTTGCCTGATGAGATAAAACAAAAGCCTTGGTCGATACTCGGTCACGGTAGGGATGTATTATCATCAGAAGAACAGTTAAATGCTTATATTGCAGCATACGGAGAGATGCACATTATAAAATGCAGAGCGGCTCTTCAAAATTTCCCTTTCGATACATTGACTAATTTTGAAGTAATTGATTGGGGATGTGGTCAGGGTATTGCAAGTTTGGTATTGTTGGATATGTTGAAGGAGAGAAATCGTTTTTATGGATTGAGAAGAATAACTCTCGTCGAACCATCAGAAATTGCGTTGAATCGAGCCGAAAGAATACTTCAACGTTTTGCACAGACAAATATTGAGATAAGAAAGATTAATACTATAATTCCGTCTGATTCGCAGGGAAGTGATTTCCCTCATTTCTTTGCTACCACCAATTGCACTATAAATCTTTTTTCGAATATTTTGGATTTGCCTTTTATTAATTTGCAATGGCTCGCTAACGAAGTTGTTAAACTTGGTAATATTCAACATATTGTTTGTATTGGCCCGAAATTTTGTAGAAATAGCCGTATTGATGATTTTTGTGGATATTTTAAACCAAATGAATATTTCTCAAAAATATCGGAGCACAGTTTTGGTTATACATCTAATACGCATTATTCGTTTGGTTGTGAAACAGCGTGTTTTACTAATCAAAAGTCAGAAGTTGATAATTCTTATACTGAAAAATCTATTTTTGATGGTAAAGATAATACGTATGCGGATTTCGATTATTTTTCTGAATCCTTGCGAGGATTTATTGATGATACTATTTTAGATGCTTACAATGTTTTACGCAGTAAGTTCGATAATAATGCTGATATTTTTATTCAACCCCATATATCCACGGATATTCCCGACATTGTTATTGTAAAACAGAATTGTGGCATTGTATTATTTGATATTTGCACCAGTACATACGCAGAAGATTTTATTAATGAATTTGACAGAATTAATACTTATGCCAATAATTTGATTAATTTGCATCTACAAACTATGAAAGTTAGAACTATTGTTGATAGGCGCTCAGTAGGTCTCATTAAAAAGGCTATTTATTTTAGTAACATTACAAGTGAACAACTTGAAAAGAAACTAAATGATTATTTTGATAAAATAAATCAGGATGAAAATCAGGATGAAAAGTCAAAGGTAGATCCTAAGACGGAGATAAAGAAATTAAAACAATATATTAGTATAATATGTACAAGTACAGAATTGCAATGTCAAGAATTAATGGAACGATTAGGTTGTCAATATGATAACTCCCAATTTGATAAGTCTTTATATGATGATATTATCAATGTTATTGTTTCTAAGGGTTGGCATAGTTATAAGGATGGAGATACGAATTTAAAACTAACCAAAAAGCAACAAACACTTTCAAGAAGTAATGCGATAAAACAAAAAATTAAAGGTGCTGCCGGGTCCGGTAAAACGCAAGTTTTGGCTTGCCGCGCTGTTAATTCCTTAGTAAGGACTGGCGGTAGAATATTGATTCTTACATTTAATATTACCCTCGTCAACTACATAAAATATAGAATGAGTCAAGTGCCTGCGGATTTTTCGTGGAATATGATTGACATTACAAATTATCATCAATTTTTTAAATCTCAGGCAACGGAAGTGCTTCGTGCAAAACTGAAAATAGGTGATTGGGAAAATGTTTCTTATTTTGAATCTTGCAAAGATAAAACTTTCCGATACGATGCAGTATTTGTTGACGAATCACAAGATTATAAAAATGAATGGTATAGAATTATCACAAAGTATTTTTTGAAAGAAAAAGGGGAATTTGTTGTCTTTGGTGATGGTATGCAGAATATTTACAATAGGGAATTAGATGAAGAACATCAACCACAAATAGCAATGATACCCGGACGATGGAATGAAATTAAGGAGGATAAAAATATATCGTTCAGAATAGAAAATTCTCAATTAATCCAATTGGCGTCTTCTTTTCAAAAGCAATTTTTGGAATTTTATGAACCATTAATAATTCAGAATTCATTGGGTGAGTTTTATCTCAAATATTGGAAAATTAAAGATGATGCTACCGCAGACACCGTTTGTTCAAACATTATGTGGATTTTGCAGGAGTATAATCTTGATATTAAGTCCACCGTTGTGTTGTCGCAAACAATCAAAATATTACGGGATGTGGAATATTGTTTCAAAAGTGATGCAACAACAACGTTTGAAAAAAAAGATGAATTTGACAGAATTGTAAACAATAATTTTGGTTTTAAGCGAAAAATTAACCTTGATTCTATAAGGCGTGTTAAAAAGTTGCATTTTACTACTGATACACCTTACTTGAAAATGTCAACGATACATAGTTTCAAAGGGTGGGAATCTGATAATGTCATTCTGATATTGCTCCGTGAGGGCGAAATCAACGATGAGGAAGACAACTACGATATTACACGACTTGAAAATTCTCCTGCGCTTGTTTATACAGCAATTACAAGGGCAAGAAAAAATTTATTCATTTTAAATAAAGGTAACGATAAATATCACGAATTTTTAAAAAACAACATAAAATAATGTTTACAGAAGAAGAAAAACGAACCATAGTTTCAATATTGATATTGATAATGGAAGCCGACAATGTTATTCATCCCAAAGAGGTTGAATATATCAATTGTGTTTTTGATGATTTTGGTCTATCATCGGCAGAATTTGATCATATGGAAATGATTGATTTTAATCTATTGAAACAGCACTTTGAGAAAATGAACGTTTCTAAGAAACAAATTGCCAAGAAAATGTTTTTTAAAATGGCGGGGATTGACGGTTTTGTCGATTATAGGGAACAAAAGATTATTGATGAATTGTAAGTTTCTGTTTTGCTCCTCAATTTTGCCATCTCGCATTTTTTATTTACCTTTGCCACAAAACAAAAAACCGATTATTATGCGACAACTATTTGTATATAACAACGACACCTTTGCGGGGACGTTGACGGAGGTGGAGCGCGGCGGGAGGTGCAGGTTTGAGTATGATGCTGAGTACCTTGCATCACCGCTGCAAGGTATTGGTGCGGTTAATGTAAGAAAAAAATGAATACTATCTAATTATGCTACCAAATCAATCATCCTCCGCATACATCCAAGCCCAACTCAATAAGGCTTTTGAAAATATCCCACAGATATTTTTTGAACAACCCGTAATCAATATCATCGACTACGGCAGCGGTCAAGCCATTGGCACAATGTGTTATGTTGATTTTTTGAAACACAATGATTATCCACAAACAATCAATAAAGTTACCTTATTTGACCCCTCTGAAAATAACCTAAAACGTGCCGCGCTTCACGTTTCAAATATTTGTCCTGATGCTGAAATTATAACTATAAATAAATACCTTGAAGACCTTGACGATGAGGATATTGTTTGCGATGAAATTATTCCAACGCTTCATATTTTGTATGATTTGGATTGGGAGTTTGATGTGGGCAATTTTGCGCAGGTGATAAGCGATAATTTAAAGGGTTACAATCAGTTTGTATGCGTCGGACCCTGTTTCAACGACCCTATTGCCGATGGGTTGGTTGATGATTTTGCAGAGTTCTTTTATATTAACGATAAGGAAGATAATTACATTAAAACCTTTTCAGAATTTGAACTCAATCCAAACGAATCGTGGTCAGCGCATATTAGATGCTTTTCGGTTGGGAATTTATCGCCAAAATGAACAATTAATTTTTCAAAATTAACTTTTTATGGAAACTATTACAATCAGTAATAAAACCCTTCGAGGTTTACCTCTTGAACCATATTACAATTTGGATTATAATCTGTTCGCTTACTATATTGGTGAGGATGGGTCGGTTTGGTCTGCAAAAGAGAGAAAATTTTTAGAACCCATTATGACCCCGTCTGGTTATTATAGAATTCGATTGAAGTATAAATCCTATAAACTGCATTTTTTGATGGCTTATACCTATTTTGAAAAATTTAGAGGAAACCCCTCAATGGATGTCCATCATATTAATGGTAACAAATTAGACAACCGATTGACTAATATTATGCCTCTAACGCGCCAAGAGCACGAAGCGATACACGGAAGAAAGATTTTTGGGAAATAAATCCAGGCTCAAACATTTGATTAATCAAAAACGTTTTGCCCACACGTCTACGTCCATATAGAGTCACAAATTCGGCTCGTTGACTATTTAACGCCGTGTTTAATGTGGCTATTTCGTTATGTCTTCCTATCAATGATTTCATATCAATAAGATTTTATCCCGCAACAAAGATAATATAAAAAAAGGTGTAATTCCAAATATTTCGGGCGAAATCTACCCCAAAAAGCACACATTTCGCCCAAAAAGTAAAAAATCGGGCGAAATCTACCCGATTTCAGGGACATTTCGCCCAAAAATATCCCATCCCAAAACTTGCACATTTCACGCCAACGAACTAACTTTGCCCAAAATTATTGCCACTATGAAACCTTATACACACCGAAATTTCTGCGACATCAACCCGCTGTTCTACACCATATCTAAATACAAACAAATTGTAGGGCGGAAAATCAAGAACGTTTTCGGCAAAGAGAAATTCGCCAAATCAAAAGAGGACTTCAAATTACCTGTCGTTATTTCAGAATACAGTTCGGTGCTGATTAAAACCGGCAAAGGCATCGACCCCGTTACCCAAGAAAACAAGGCGGTGAACATACGCATTGCCGCAAAAAAAATTTCAAACATAATTATCCGTCCCGGCGAGACATTCTCGTTTTGGCGCACCGTGGGCTCTATCACCAAGCGAAAGGGCTACAAGGAGGGGCGCATTCTCAAAAACAACCGCCTCATCAAGGGCACAGGCGGAGGACTATGCAACCTTGCCAACACCATCAACAACCTGATTCTGCGCAGTCCGCTCACAATCACCGAGTTTCACAAGCACACCGACGCCCTCGTCAACGACATCCACAACCGGGTACCATTGGCAAACGGCACCTCGGTGAGTTACAACTATATCGATTATAGATTTAAAAACACCTCATCGGAACCCTTTCAGATAATACTTTGGTGCGACGACACAAAACTTTATGGCGAACTCCGCGGAACTCGTGAATATGCTTATATTTATAGAATAGTTGAAGAAGACCATCATTTTGAACGTGAAGGTGATACCTATTACCGAGTTTCCAAGATATACCGCATCACCTTCCGCCGAAGATACTTTAAGCAAAAATCCAAAGAACTTATTTGGGACAACCGTTCCGAAGTAATGTTCAATCCCGACGAAATTCCAGCAGATATGATAAGGTAATATGCCGATACCTCCGCCCTAAGTACCAAAAAAAATATAGTTAGGGCGGAGGTATCGCTTGTTTTTTAGAATAAAAATGTTGGAAAAGTCCCAAAATTACCCTATTTTTGTGTTGGAAAAGTCCCAAAAATGCATTACTTTTGTGTTGGAAAAGTATATTAATTAATATTAACCGAATTGATTATCAATTTATTAATCTATGATTATGCTTTATAGAAAAAACGAAGATAAAATAAAGGCATTTTTGACGGACAACAACAATATGGCGTTGCTGGTAACCGGCGCAAGGCAAACGGGTAAAACATTCTCTATCCGCAAAGTTGGCAAGGAGTGTTTTAGAAATTTTGTGGAGATTAATTTCATCAATCAGCCTGAAATGCTAAAAATTTTCTCCGGTTTTAAGTCTGCCAACGATATTTTGTTGAAACTATCGGCGTTATTTGGCGAAAACCTCGTCAAGGGCAAGACTTTAATATTTTTCGACGAAGTACAAGAATGTAAAGAAATAGTTACTGCAATCAAGTTTTTGGTTGACGAAGGCTCTTATAGATATGTGCTAAGCGGTTCGTTACTTGGTATAGAGTTGAAAGACATCAGGAGCATTCCCGTTGGATATATGTCAATAATAAATATGTATCCGCTTGATTTTGAAGAGTTCGCATTAGCCATCGGTGTAGGCAAGGATGTAATTGCAAAATTGAAGGAATGTTTTGTATCCAAAACAAAGGTCGACAATTTTATCCACAAACGAATGTTGGAACTTGTAAAACTATATTTGATGATAGGAGGAATGCCTGCCGTAGTGCAAAAATATCTCGATACCAATAAATTGAATATTGTTGCCGACTATCAAAACGCTATCATCAACCTTTATAAACAAGATATTTCCCGTTACGACCAAGAACGAAAACTCCTGCTCGACGAAATATTCAATTTGATTCCATCGGAGCTAAATGCTAAAAACAAACGATTTATAATCAAGAACCTAAACGAAAATAAGAATTTCATCCGGCACGAAAACAGTTTTTTGTGGCTAAAAGATGCTGGCGTGGTAATACCTGTATACAATGTGGAGGAGCCGAAGTTCCCACTATTACTCAGCAAACAGAGAAATCTTTTCAAACTATTTCTTAACGATGTTGGATTGTTGGCGTGTCAATATGCACGCGATTTTCAGATCCAGATTTTGTCAGACAATTTAGATGTTAATTTTGGTTCTGTGTTTGAAAACTATGTTGCACAAGAACTTAATGCCCACGGATTTGAGCATTTGTTTTATTTCAACAGCAAACGTCAGGGCGAATTAGATTTTATTGTCGAGTACAATGATTCTGTTCTACCGCTCGAAATCAAATCAGGTAAAGACTACCACCGCCATAATGCATTATCAAATGTTTTGACTACCAAAGAATACCAAATCAACGAGGCAATTGTATTTTGCCCCGACAATGTTTCGGTAGATGACAAAATCACATATTTACCTATCTATATGACAATGTTTTTACAGAAAGATGCAACGGGTTTGGACATGGTTTATCAGTTTAATTTAACAGGACTGAGGTAAAGTGTATGCAATAATTTTTGTAATGATATAATAAAACCATAATCTATGTTATCATTTGAATCGGATTACAACAACGGGGCGCATCCTGTTGTATTACAACA
>Ga0256407_10014555_pt1 | contig 10321 bp, 8 predicted proteins | sample RumenRJG_04DNA_FD_193489 | JGI IMG/M metagenome (GOLD analysis project Ga0256407, IMG submission 193489) | Bovine rumen microbial communities from Lethbridge, Alberta, Canada - RJG_04 | ecosystem: Host-associated > Mammals > Digestive system > Stomach > Rumen | place: Canada: Alberta | collected... | reverse complement strand
AATGGCGATACACCAACTGCCGTTCCAGATTTGCCACTTGGAACCGACTGTTACGCTGGCTGGTGGCCTCACTGTCCTCAAACCAGTACTGGAAGCCCTGTTTGTAGAGGTAGTAGGCCTGGGCATAGATGCCCTCGTAGTTGAAAGGGGTCTTCAGCGGCGACTCCAGATACTCCACCTTGAATGCCAGCCAGCGACGGGTGCCCGTCGGGTCGTTGAGGAACTTCTCGTTGTTGCCCGTACCGCAGAACGAGGCGATATGGGGGCGTCGTTCCGCATGCCGCTGGTAGGCGCCGCGCACGTTGGTATAGTTCAGGGTGATGGCACGCTTCATGGCGTTCATCGCCTGATCCTTCATGGCGTCGAGTTCCTCACAGCAGATCAGCCCATATTGCGACAGGGCGAGTTCCGTATCCTTGTCGTTCCTGCCGACACCCGTCTGGGTGCAGTAGTAACTGCGCAGACCGGGGGGCAGCAGATGGTTCATCCACGTGGTCTTGTAGATGCCCTGGCGCCCGATGAACACCAGCACCATCTGGTTCACGACCTCGGGGTTGACCCACGACGCCACCATCGCCACGAGCCATTTGCGCAGGCACTCCAGGAAGACCTGCCACTCCTCGAAGCCACCTGCCACGGTGACACCCGCCGCCATGCCGAGGATATAGTCATCGCCATCCCAGGGTGGCAACCGTTCGAGATAGTCGCGGAAGGGGTCATAGTCCTTCGCATAGTCGGAACACACTACCCAGTCGATCTCATCGCGCTTCACGGTCTTCACCTTCCCCATCCGCCGGTAGAGCGTGTTGAGGGTATGGTCGTCGTAGTTCAGCCAAGGTCCCCAGCCCTCGATGGCATTGTTATCCAGCCAGCGGTATTCCTGACGGTCAGAGATGACGTTCCGCCGCAGTTGGATATGGTGGCTGAGCCAGTCCTCGATCTCATCGAGGGTCATCCGCAGTTCCTGGTAGTTCGGCTTCCGCTCGCGCAGGCCCTCGGTGCTCTTCGGCTGACTGGTCTGTCGCCTGCAGCCCTCCTTGATCTCCCAGGCCAGGAAGAAGTCCGCCTGCGGGTTGTAATACGCCTGCGGGTCGTGGGCGAGGACGCACCGTTTCCCAGTGTCCTTCCCGCCCGTGACGGGTTCCCGCTCCAACTGCTGACGGTCGTAGTCGTTGCCATAGAGCAGCGCCTTCTTGTAGAACTGCCGTTGCAGACGGATCTCATAACCCGTATCCACCTCGTAACGGTAGAGGATGTAGAGCATGTCTGCCGAGGTGAACGCCAGCAGCGTGTGCGGGTCGTCTCGCGCCGCCTCCACGAGGGCGGGATCTGCCTTAAAACTGACCATCGAGAGTCCCGACATGCTGACGATATCCTCCTGTCGCGTACCGCCTTCAAACACGCCCTGCACGAGCAGCACGGGCTGATAGCCCGGGGGCCAGTGGTCGTCCCTGATCCGTGCCACCACCTCACTGATTCCAATCTTCTGCGGATGCTGATCCTTATCATGCTGCAATATCGACAGTTCCATCATTGTTATCTTTAAATTTCTTTTTATATTCCTTCAACTCACGATAAATGGTCTCAGTGCGCTTCACGGGATCCGCATTGCTGGCCAGGTTTGAGTACCGCGCCAGGTATCTTGCCAGGGCGATCATCGACACCTGCAGCCATCCGTTGATGACAGCCCGCGCCAGGTCACGATAGATGTCTGCCTTGTAAAGGCAGGTAAAGTCGAATTCGAGCCAGACCAGTTCTTCTGGCGTCTTGCCTTCCGAGCGTCCGCAGAGATACGGTTTCCAACCCACGATATACGGCCTCATCAGGCGCCATTTCTGGGGCATAAAATGCCCTATGAGAGAGTATTCTCTTTCATGATTATTCATCAGTAATTTTGTTAAATTGTTTATACTTATATGTCTGAAATCTCCGTCAGATCATATCACTAATGATCTCATAAGTACAAACAATTACGCGGGGGAGTGTTCATAACGGGCACCCATCTCGAGAAAGGCCGCCCAGCAGGCTGAGTTGTTAGATACTTGTCTCATCTTATTATTAGTTTCTTTATTGATTGAATTCTTTGCTACAAATTTACAAAAAGGAAATCATTTATGCAAGAAAAATTTGTGTATTTTTCTTAAAAAGGCACCAAAACCCTAAAAAACATATCCCCTTTTTGGCCGTTGGCACAAAAAAGAGGCGGATCAATGCGATCCGCCTTACAAAACAATTAGTGATACGTCATTACGACGCTTGATTAGATTGGGCGTCATCACGACGCGTGGACGGTAAAAGTTATCGAGGTTCCTTTTATTGTAGGTTCTGCATGGATGGTTCCACCCAGCAACCTCACTATTGCCTTGCAGAGGCGTAGGCGCACCCCTATGATGTTATCACGGATATTCTTACCGGTCAGTTTATCAAAAACGATATCTTTTACATTCTCCGGGATATCCAGACCAGAATCTTTCACAGTGAACATCAGATAGGACTTTTGTTTGTGTCTGTATCGAATCACCTCCAACACGATCTCGCCTTCATGGGTGAATTGCATGGCACAGACCAGCAGATTGGTCAACACGATCTGCAGACACATCCGGTTCGTGCATACGGTCTCGTCATCTTCCAGTTCCGTTTCCAACCGCAGCTCTAATGCGCCGTCTGCATGCTGGCAACAGCTCTCGAACATCTTCCGACAGAAGGCGTTCATCTGCAACGTGTCAGCCTGTTCAATCTCCGTCATCTCCTCGTAGCGTAGCAGTTCTATGGTAACATGCAACATCTCCGACAGCTGATCGGAATGCTCTTTCATCCGACTGCATGTCTCATCCCATGCCGTCTGACCTGGTTGCAGATGGCTGGTGATAAGCTTCTGGATGTCATTGTCGATCTCCTCGTTCTGCCGCAGGACCTCAAGTTGTACATCCTTCAGGAAATCAACCCTACTGCTTAGGTGTTTGATCTGCTTCTTACATGACACGATATCCTTCAAGCGTTCCAAGTAAGCATCCTTCAGTTTCTGGAACTCCTGGTTTTTCTTGTATTCTACCCGCTGCCAATAGACGGTTGTTGCCCATACGACCGCCACCAGCAGCAATAGCGTAATCAGTATCTGCATAAATATCATCATATCCATCGGCTTATGTTACCAGTCGAGCGGGAGGTGTGACAGGCAGCGCAGCTGCAGGTCCCTGATATAGGCAAGCAGAGTGATGCGCGTATGCGTCGGATCGGTAAGGTCGAACGCCAGCAGTTCCTTTCGTAGACTGCACGACTCGCGGTAGTCGGCTGTCGTATCCACTATGCGATTCGTCGCCTTAGGTTTCATCACCATACTGGCATCCACCGTCGGGTCACTGTTGCCATTGGCACGCTGTTTCTCACAAATATCATGATCTGTCATTCTCGTCCTTTCTTTTTAATTGGACTTAGTGTTGTTGCCGTTCAAGTTGAGATTAGTGATACACCTTGATCCCTCCCGACCTCCCCCCTCAGGGGGGGAGGAGTTGGGGAAAGACTTAAATTTTTGAATCTTTTAAATTTTTAAATTTTAAAAGGCGAGGACGGCACGCACCTGAATGTCTGCACTGGACTTACCGTTGGTGCCGTGCAAGCCGTTCAGGTAGAGGATACCGGAGGTGCTGAAGCCCAGATCGAACGGATACGACCCGGTACGCTCGGTGCTCGACCACAGGAAGTGACCCTGCGCAAATGCCTCAAACGTACCACCTGTTCCAGATGTCAAGCCTTTATTCTCCAGATAAGTATTAATAGCCGTGGCGATATCTGCCGAAGCATTGGGATATGTATCCTTGTTGATATAGAAATCATGGTATTCTGGACGCCATGCCCACTTCGTGTAATCCCCCATAACGGTATTATATGAAGACCAGGTCTTTGCGAACTCCACTAACCATTTATACTGCTGACCGATAGAAGGCAGATACCATCCACTTGTATTCGCAGGAGCTGCAGGTGTATATCCCTTAGCAGACTGGATAGCCAGCAGACTGGCAGCATTGGCACCACCATCGTACGAAATGGCGGTATTACAGTGCTTCAGACCTTCCATATCCGTAGTGATGTTGGTCCACTGAGTAGCATCGGTTGAATTGTCATACTGTATGTCTGTAACCGGTGTCGTACGCAGACTGGCAACATCGGCACACCATCCTCCCGCCAGTGGTGCACCATTATCTGCACGCTTCAGTGCCATGGCATAGCCGTGGGTGAAGTTGCCGATACCGTTCTGTGCAGCATCCTGATCATAGGCGGTGGTAGTGGTGGAGAACACGATGGCGATAGGTTCACCGTGCTCGGCAGCGAAGCTGGCATCATAGGCAGTGTTCCAGTAGCCGTCGGCATAGATGAGGTCACCAACCTGAATGCCCGTATAGTCGACAGCCGTCTGTGCCCAATGGATACCGCCGTTGCCGATGGTTGCCGTTGTGGCTTCCTCTGTCCACTCTTCGTAATCCACATTGGCAGTGAAGTTCTGGTAGAGGGGAATAGCATCGTAGGCATTGTCGGCACCGGGGCCCTTGATGGTTGCCGTCACCTTGTAGTGGGTGTTGGGCTTGATCTTGTAGTCGCCAGTACCGTTGTTCAGGTTCACGGCATAGTACATGGGCTCTACGGCATCGGTACCTCCTGAAGGCCGATACTCACCCTTGATGACCAGGCGCGTATTGTCGGAAGCGTTAGTCACGCTTGACTCCGTGAAGTTGTATGGCATGGTGTAGAGCGAGTAACGCTTGCTGTAGGTATCAGTCCCGTCAAGCGTCTCATCGTAAACAGTACCCGTGCCCAGATACTCGGCATAGACACGCTTGTCGGCAGAGGCATGTGCAGTCCAGTCGTGGTTCTCACCCTGATAGAGATTGGTCAGCGTAAGACCTGTGGGGGTATAGTTAGTACCGTCGTACTCCATAGTCAGCTCGTCGGGCACGTTGATAAGGAACACCTCAAGGGGCTTGAACGTGGCGGAGGCGTGACCCGTGCCAGTAAAATTGACACTCAGCGAGTTAAGCGTCACCTTGGCAACGAGATGGTTGACGGTGACATTGCTGGAGAACTCGGTTTCTGTGTCGGCGGTTACGGTGCTGGTGCCGAACATTGGCAGCTTGGAGGGATCGAGTGCCCCCGTTCCCCCTGTCAGTGCCTCACTGATACCAAGCTTGTTTTGCTGGAAATCTGTCTTGGTGGCAAGGGCTGCATAAGCCGTAAGTTGGGTTTCGCTCAGGTTGGCAGCCACAAGCACATGGTCACCACCCTCGAATTTCAGCTCCTCTGCCCCGAAACTCTGATTGTTTACCGTAAATGCAGTCTGGCCTGAAGTAGGAGAAGTCCACTGATTACTGAGGACCTTTTTGCCCTGGTCGGCATCATCAGCGGCATGATAGATGCCCCAGACGAGTGATGAGACGGTCTTCTCGGCTTCGGCTTTGGTGTCAGTCAGCGCAGCATCGCTGGAGATACTGGTGACGGTACGCGTTGTGGCGGCACCTACCGAACCGGTAGTCACATTAAGGGTGAATGTCCCTTTTTCGAAGGTCGGACTTTCGGCCTTCTCGCTTTCATAGGCACAAGAGCCCAATGCTGCCGAGAGCAACAGGGCAGAAAGACCATATAGATATTTCGTTGTCTTCATAATCTTAAGTTTATTAATGATTTTCCTTAATTTATTATTGTAGTAACATTGGCACTGAGGTTACTCAGGAGCACCGCCCTGTTCATTGAAGGTGTTGGAGTTCGACTGGTCAGCCCAGTTCTCGCTCACCGTCAGATTGACGGCTGCCGACATGGCAGCTGAGAGCTCGTCGCTGTAGGGGTCTGTACCACCGTCACGCTTGATGATGACGTCGATGACATAGTGGTGGTTGGGCTTCACACCGAGCGTCAGCGGAGAACCCGTATTCTTCAACCTCAGCGAGTAGAAACGCTCGTTGGTGGTATTTTCAGCATCACCGTCGTTAGTCCAGTAGCCTGCAATCACCAGACGGGTGTCTTTGGTGGCATCGACTTTGTTGGGCATGGTATAGAAACAATACTTGGAAGCGAGCGGCGTGGTTTTATTGACCTCGGTATTGATCTCAGCGGTGCTCAGGTAGTCGCGGTAGAGTTTGGTATCATCATCGCCAGTATTGGTTTCATGACCCTGATAGAACTTGGTGTTGTCAGTATAGAAGGAGTTGTCGCTATTGTCATAGTCCCAGACGAACTTCTCAGGAACGTTGACAAGGAACAGACGGCTTACCTTGAACTTGTCGCCCCCAGTCACGTCCATCGTCAGCGAGTTGAGCGTCACCTTGGCTACGATATGCTTCACGGTGACATCGACCTTATAGGACTCTACACCCGTTGCTGTAGCCACATCAGCAGAGCCAAACATGGGGATGAGCGAAGCCGACATGTCCTTGGAGCCATCGTTGTCATATTCGGTATCAGCAGCTATCAGCGCAGCGTCGATGTTGCTTTCGATGGCTTTCCAGGCGGTAATGCTGGCAGCACCACTCAAAGCCGTCACAGTGGCAGTTGACACGTTACAGGCTACAAGGGCCTTCTGACCCTCAGCGATCGGAGTGCCAGTGCTCTTGACGGCCTCGGCAACAGACTGCGTGGTGCTGATGTCGAGCAAAGTTCCTCCCGTATAGTCCTTAGTGATGGTCTTTACCAGTGCTGTACCGTCGGCAGTATAGATGTTGACTACCAGGTTCGACACTTTCTTCTCGTCAGTGGATTGATCGGTGTTCAACGTAGTGGTACGAGTACCGACCGGCGTGCTGTTGATGTTAATCACCAGCGTACCGTCGCCGGTGGGAACTTCAGGTGTCTCGTCTCTTTCTGAGACACACGACGTGAGGCTGAAAGCCAAGAACATCCCCGCTATGCAGGTGCTCCATTTCAAAAAGCTCTTCTTCATAAGTCTTTCCTTTTAAAATTGTTAATAAATTGTTACTTATCTCGATTTGACAATCGTTCATTTCTGCCAGAACAGCGTGCGCAATGCCTCACGCGCCTGACTCACGCCGTCGGCATCCGCCATCTTCAGATAGACCTCCGCCTTGTCGCGGTTGTCCTCCAGCAGATGGAGCAGCCCCAGGTTGCACCACGCACGCGGATCGGTATCCCACGGACTGAGATAACGGCGTGCCTTCTGCGCATCACCCTGCAACAGCGCCACGCCTGCGGCATCGATGCCAGCCTCGGCACAGTCGGGAAACAGGCGGGCGGCGAGGTCGATGATGTCGTTGAACTCACGGCTGCCCACCTCGTAGTTGGATGCCAGCTGATAGAAGTTGTCGGCGGTGATACTCTGAGGCAGCGCATAGTCGCCCGCACCATAGCCAGCACCGACAGGCGAGAAGCGCAGACGGTAGCTCAGACGGCACACACGGGGGAACACCTCACGCCGCAGATAGCTGTAGGCAGAGCCGGAGCCCAGACGGCTCAGGGCATCCTCGCGCCCCTGCGTCACGTCGATGTGGCGGATGATGTCTTCGGTGGCGAGGCGCAGGGGCATCGGTGCAGTGGCAACCATCTGGCGGATGCTGTCCCAGTCCTCTGCCACCCAGGTCACAAGCAGGTCTTTCTCGCCCGTCACGTGGCGGTCGGTCAGCAACTGGCGCAGACGGAGGGTCTGGTCAGCAGCCCGGCGCTCGTTCTTCTCACGGTTGCCGACAGGGGCACCGTAGCCCACCAGCTCGACACCCAGCAGACGGGTGCCGTAGGCGGCGGTGGCCCTGCCTATCACCTCTTGCAGCGAGTCGGCAAGCTGATGGTAATGCCGCTTGGAGAGCTTGCGGTCATAGGGCAGCTGGAAGCTGCCAGAGACGAGCGTGCTGCCCGTCGCCGAGGCGGCTGGCGCAAGGAACTGCACCCACGACGGGGCGATGGGCAGCGACGCATCCGACGTGGCAGCGTAGGACTGGAAGTCCTCACTGTCGTCACCATAGTTATTACGACCCAGCGGGAGCTTGCTGAACAGCAGATCCTCGTAGGTATGCGGATGGCGGCCCTGCCAAGTGCTCTCCTCACTCTCTATGTAGAGGGCAGAGCCCGTCATCCACTGCTGGTAAGGTATGGTGGTGTCATAGATAAAGTAGCGTGACCCCGTGCGGGCATCGCGCGTCACGACGGGAATGTTGATACGCCGACGCTGCTTCAGCTTGTCGGCACGCCGCTCGTAACGCTCACGCGAATCACCGTTGATCGCCACCGTCGTCATACGGGCATAGTGGTTCTGGCTTTTCAGCACAGGCGTGAAAAGCAGTGTCTCGCCCGTGTTCAGGGCATCGGAATTGTAGCTCACCTTCATATAAACACGCAATAACTGCCCCTGCAGGTAGAAACGTTCGTCGCTCACATGCAGTTGCCCCTTATAGGCGGTCTGGGCTGCGGTGCCCATACAGCAGAGCATCATCAGCAGAATGGTCTTCAGTCTCATATATTCTTATTTTATCATATATACCAAGTTGAGGTTCAGCGACGTGGGGCCGAGGTAATGGACATACCAACGACGCGTGACAACACGGGAACGGGGCGTATCGTAACGGCGGTAGGCTGCATAGGCATAGCCCAGCGTTATAGAGGGCTCCAGCCCCCAGCGGGGGCCCAACGAGAAGTGCCACCCCGCCGTGCAGCCCATACCCAGCAGATAGCCTTGCGTGCGCGAATCCTTCGTGTTGAGCACTGACAGACCACCGAAGTTGTAAAGGCGGTAGCTCAGTGCCGGACCGACAAAAGGGCCCGTGAAGGGGGCGCGGAACCAGTAATGGGCCTCAGGCTGCACCTTCAGCTCCTTCAGGTAATGCTCTGACGACAGGCGCAGGGGCATCCACGAGGCATCGAGGGCTACCGTCCAGCGGGGTGTCACGGCATACTCGGCACCCAATGAGGGCAGTAATACGGCATCCGACAGCAGATTGGTCTTCATAGACCATTGCTGACAGAAAGCACACACCGCGCCACTCAGCCACCAGACAGCCAGGACTATCATTCTTTTATGTCTCATCCACTCTTTTTTATCAACATTGTCACACCTATTGAGGATAGGTGCTAATGGTTTCTTTCTTTTTTATACCTTTGCACATAAAAACAAAAAGAAATGGGATATACAACACTATTTAGGAACATCATGTTGGGTTTCAGCTTTCATGGCAGCAAACCAGTAAAAGCAAGTGAGAGAAAAGATAAAAGAGATTTCTTATCCACAGTACATCAAGAGATTGAACGCCGAAGAGGCATTGTTAGCACGAGCACAATAGAGAATGAACTGACTGCCTACAGGTCGTTTTTGGCCTTCGCAGGGACTAAGATCAAAATGAGTGATCTGACAGGTGACCGTATGAAAGCCTATGAGCGTTGGCTGTTGAAAAAAAGTGTCAGCAGAAACACATCAGCCTGTTATATGCGTTCATTGCGTTCGGTATTCAACAGGCTGGGATTAGACGGATGGGCACTCTTCAAAGATGTACGGACGTCAAAGGATTTGGCAGAAAAACGGGCATTGGGAAAGGAAGAGGTAAAGATGATTATGGAAGCCGACATCAAAGGACACAAGTTCATTACATGCGCGCGCGATCTATTTTTATTTAGTCTGATGGCTATGGGCATCCCCTTCATTGATCTGATACATCTGCGGAAGACAAGCATCAAGGACGGTTTTCTTATCTACCACCGTCGGAAGACAGGCAGACAGGCAAAAGTCTATCTGGAACCATGCCTGAAGGAGATCATTGCAAGGTACAACCGCGAGGACAGCCCTTTCCTGTTCCCGTTGCTATCCGAGAAACCAAACGCAGACAGCGACTGGGCATACCATAATCTGCTCGGCAGATACAACAGGGCATTGGGGAAGATTTCACAGATGGCAGGGCTGTCCCGCCGCATAACTTCCTACACCGCACGACACACTTGGGCCACCATCGCCTACAGCAAGGGAGGAAGTCTGGGAGCCATCTCAAAAGCCCTCACCCATGCCACGCCTATCACCACTCAAAATTACCTGAAAGAACTCGACGATAGGGAAATTATTGAGGTAAACAGGCTCGTTTTAGAGGAATTTAACACAAAAAACATACAAATATAAGGAAAATGTTTGGAAGTTTCATCGTTTCTTTTTATATTTGCACCCTGAAACCATTAGCACCTATCCTCAATAGGTGCTAATATTTTAGCAGTTATTTTCATAAAAATCTACAATAAAGAGTTTGGCAGTTGTTGCACTATCAAATTTGCAAATAACCGAACTAATTCGTTCTGCTGTTCGTACAACCAAAGAAAGAGCAACAATAAAAAATTGCCGAAAAACTTGCAA
>Ga0256407_10014554_pt1 | contig 10322 bp, 10 predicted proteins | sample RumenRJG_04DNA_FD_193489 | JGI IMG/M metagenome (GOLD analysis project Ga0256407, IMG submission 193489) | Bovine rumen microbial communities from Lethbridge, Alberta, Canada - RJG_04 | ecosystem: Host-associated > Mammals > Digestive system > Stomach > Rumen | place: Canada: Alberta... | reverse complement strand
CGGCGATGAATTCGCCGCTTCCGCTGCCGATGATGGTAGCGTTCGTACCGTCCGTTCTGACGCCGCCGAAGTTATCGACGAGCATTCCCCTTACGTCCGACGGATCCATAATTATCAGCGCGAGGCAGTCCTGCCAGAGATCTCTCCAGCCTCTGCCGCCCTTGCCGTAATCGTGGTGCGGCAGGAACGAGCAGCCGTAGATCCTTCTGAGCATCGGCTGTACGCCAACCCAGTACATCCAGCTGTCAAAAGCCTTGTCGCCGGTGTGGAAGCTTACGTTGTTTTTCCTGTCCCAGTATTCCTTATTTTTCGCAAGCTCGCTCTCGAAAACATCGCCCTTCAGATACTTAACTGCCATATCCTCAATAATGCCGGATTCAGCTTTGATGTTGTCCTCGTTGTCGGAGGGCTTTGACATGTCATTTATCGCAAGCGCGAAAATATATTCCGCACTTTCTCCCGGTGCAAGAGTCTTCTTCGCAAACTTTGCAGCACCCATGGCCTCAAAGCCGTCTGCACGTGTTCCAGGCAGTGAAGCGGGAGTTCCCGTAACTGGGAATCTCGGGTTATCAAAAGCACCGCCCTCGCCGATGAAATCCTCAGCGATGGGGCAGAAGGAGACAGGTTTGGTTCCGTCAGCTTCAGAAGCGAAGAATCCGTAGATCACCTTATTCTTTCTGTGCCCTCTCTCATCGAAAGTGAGAGTGGGATCGTTTGTGATGCCGTATTCGGTAACGCTCATTCTGTTGAGCATAGAAGTAACGTTTCTGTGGTCCCTGATGTTGTCTGCGGAACGTCCGTAGATGGGTGTTGCCGCAGTGGGAGTGAAAGTAATTTCTGAAGATCCGGTGTTTGTGATCTTAACTCTCGTGAGCTCGATCTTATCTGAAGTCTCTACCGGTACGAATGTTGTAACTTCAGTCTTTAAGTCAGTGCCGCTTATTGCGCGTTCAACTTTCTGCCAGAGGAGACCGCCGTATAGGGTTGCCTTGTCTTTGCCGGAAGTAAATCTTTTCGCATGGGAAGAAGCGGAAGCACCGGTTGCGGAGACGAGCGTGCCGTCCTCAAGGCATATCCAGAAGTTTCTGGTGGAACGGTTGTTGTGAAGATTATCCGAGGAGACGGGCTCAAGGATAAACGTGTTCTGCGAAGTCTTGAGGTCGCCTCCGAATTCCGGAGTCAGAGATCCCATCATGCCGCTGGCAGCGCCTACGGGGAAATACAGATAGCTGTAAAGATCAGGGTCTTCAAGCTTAAAAGTGCCTTTATTATCGATGAATTCATAACCTTTCATGGGCAGGGTCTCCTTTAAGTGTCGTCACTTTTCATATTATAAAAAATAACTTGGTCAATTTTAAGTACGTTTAAAGTTGGAGGCAGATAATGAACCCATCAGAGCAAAAGCTCTTTGTTCAAAACCCTATTACACCCTCCCCCCGAAAGGTCCGGTTCCACAGCCCCCGGACCTTTTATTATGCTCAAAAGCGCAAGGATATTCAGGTATAATCTCTTTGTATGAAAAATCTGTTCCTGAAATTGAGATATCTTCTTCTGGCGATCGTCATGATCCTCGCCTGTTATGTGTATGTCTATTTTGCAGGAGACGAATACGTATGCCCGGTCACAAACTTCAGAATGTCAGAAGACGGCGCTGTCCCTGTCGCAGTCATCGATGACGGCGGACAGGACACACTGGAGATCTTATATCTCCATATAGAAGGGGATACCGCATATGTAAAAGTCAGGTCCAAAAATCCCGGCCGCGCTTTTCTTACTGTAATTTCAGGCAACGAAGAAACCTCCACCGCTGTTCTCTATGTTCATAAGAACGGAGTAATTACGCACGACGATTATTTCGGTGACTTCACCGGAAGCTTCATTGCCAGGGTCGGTCTTGTGGTCTATCTCGCCATACTTCTGATGGATCTTATAATCATGTACAGAAGGGGTCTTAGAAAAAACCTTTACCTTTCGCGCAACATCCTTACCTGCGGCCTCATTATCTTCATGGCCGGAAGCTTATTGCTGAATCTTTTAGAACTGTTAACGGTCCAGAGGATGGGCATCCTGGATGTGTTCGGAAGCTTCATGAGTTACTTACAAACATTTGCCATCTTCACGATGCCCGTTGCCGTGCTTATGGCTATCCTTGCGACGGTAAGCAACATCAGGCTTCTGCAAAGGGAAGGCCGCACATGGACGAACATGCTTGCAATCTTCCTGAGCCTCCTGTTAGTCATAGCAACTTTCACACCGGCCACGGTCACATACATTCTTCAGAATTCAACACTCATCGACGTGCATCAATATACCGGCACCGGCCGTTTCATCGGCATGTTCATCGAAAACACCGCGGGCATAATAGTCGTTTACTTCGAATGCATCCTTGCCGGTTCCATCATCCTCAGCATCAGGGCAGCGCGGCATATTCCTGCTTTTGACAAGGACTATATCCTGATACTCGGTTGCCAGATGCGAAAAGACGGAACCCCCACAAAACTCCTCCAGTCAAGAATCGACCGTGCTGTCGAGTTCGCAAACATGCAGAAAAACGCAACCGGCAAAGACATCATTTTCGTTCCCACCGGCGGCAAAGGAAAAGGCGAAGTCATCAGTGAAGCTGAAGCAATAAAGCGTTATCTTGTAAGTCAGGATATTCCGGAGTCTTCGATCATCACTGAAGACAAGGCTACAAATACTTACGAGAATTTCCAGAAATCAGTGGAACTCATAAAGAAAACTTCCAACAAGAAAGCTCCGAAGATCGCTTTCTCCACGACGAACTATCATGTCTTCCGCGCCGGCTTCCTTGCAGCAAGACAGCACATAAAAGCTGAAGGCATCGGCAGCAAAACAAAGAGTTATTTTTTCATTAACGCATTCATCCGCGAGTTCATCGCGACAGTCTACTACAAGCTCAAGACGCACTTCCTGGTTTTCGCGGTGCTGATGATGATCAACGTCGCCGTTACACTGATGACGTATGTATCGAATGTACTACTTTCATAGTTAAGCATTTCAATGACATGAAAAGGTATTATTCATTCAACGCCTCACTCAGCGAAAACGGTACGCCTCTCGGTCCTCTGATCGCGAAGATCCCATACTCGTCTCCGAGCACTGAGAAAGTGAATGCATCTCGATCGTAACGTTTGAGAAGCTCGATCTTCATGAGTGCTTTGATGGAGAGATTCTTATCCTGATAGTCATAGGGAATATCTGTTTCCAGCACTCTGCATTTATAGAGGATCGCCGATACCGGTGCTGCGACATACATATAGACTGTGTCGCCCTGGTTTATGCCGGCGCCCTGCTTCCATGTGATGATGCTGTTTTTCGCAAACGCCGCTTCAACATCGTAAAACTTCGGGTTTGCGGGGATGATCCATTCACGTGGTTCTCGCACCTTGTTTTTGCGGCGCTTTGGCGCTGTTGCATTGAAGCTGACGTCGATTAGTTTTTCGACTTCGGAAGAAAGCACTGTTCCGTCCAGCAGAACGGTTATCCAGTGCTGTTTGTTCATGTGGTAGGCAGGCATGATGCCGGCTTCTTTTATTATCACATCACGGAAAAACACATCTTCTATCTTGAGGTTTATTACGGACACGGAACCGCTGCCGGAAAGCCCGAGCTTATCCCTGTCAACTTCCATGATAAGTGCGAACCACTTTTTGTTGTCCTGATGGCGGTATACTGCGTACTGATTATATTTCGGCCAGGGATATTCAGGCTCTGTGCCGTATTGGTCCTTAATATATCTGTCAATTGAATTACGGATATCAGCTCTTTTGGCCATGACAGATCCCCCCCATGGAATATTGAGCAAATTATATCACAAGGGATATACCGCGGATTAGTAGACGACCTTGTTCTTGCCGGTCTTTTGCCTGTGGTGAAGATCAGGAATTCCTCGCCGCCCCGGCGGGAGATGTCGCAGCTTTTGCAGACCTCACGCATGATGCGTGCAACGTTGATGATATATGTAAATCTTCTGATCCTTGTAAAATCCAAAACCAGTCCTTCTTTTCGATAGTTTAAAGTATAAACACCTAAAAAGCATGTTGTGAATGAATCGAAAACAAATATTAAAAGATACTATATAATAGTAACTGTTCGGCTATCCGAACAATCAATTTGGGAGGAATATAAACCATGAAGATCGGATGTGTAAAAGAGATCAAGAACAACGAGTTCCGTGTGGGACTTACACCTGACAACGTCAAGGCCTATATTGCTGCCGGCCACCATGTTTACATGGAAAAGGGCGCAGGCGTCGGTTCCGGCTTTACTGACAATGAGTACATCGATGCGGGCGCTTCGCTCATCGACAATGCAGCCGAAGTATGGGCTCTCGTTGACATGATGGTCAAGGTAAAAGAACCCTTGCCGGAAGAATATCCGTTCTTCAAGGAAGGACTTATCCTTTATACATATCTCCACCTCGCTGCAGACAAAGAGCAGACGGATGCTCTTCTCGCAGGCAAGGTGAAGGCAGTTGCTTATGAGACGCTTCAGGAAAAAGACGGATCGCTGCCGTGCCTTGCTCCTATGTCACAGATCGCAGGCCGTCTCTCTATTCAGGAAGGCGCCAAGTATCTCGAAAAGAAGTTCGGCGGCGAAGGCATTCTTCTTGCAGGCGTACCCGGCACACCCAAGGCAAACGTTGTTATCCTGGGCGGCGGTACGGTCGGCATGAACGCATGTAAGATCGCAGTCGGAATGGGCGCTAATGTAACCATTCTCGATGTAAATCTCAAGAGACTCGAAGAGCTCGACAACAGATTCGGCTCACATATCCAGACACTCGTTTCCAACGACTCCAATGTTGAAAGAGCAGTCATTAATGCAGACCTCGTAATCGGTTCTGTTCTTATTCCGGGCGGCTCCACACCTAAGCTTTTCAAGCGCAAGTATCTGCCTGAGATGAAGAACGGCGCAGTATTCGTAGACGTAGCTATCGACCAGGGCGGATGCGGTGAATCTTCACGTGTCACAACACATGATGATCCTGTTTATGTTGAAGACGGCGTCGTACATTATTGCGTAGGCAACATGCCCGGATCTGTTCCGAGAACATCAACGATCGCTCTCACCAATGCTACTCTCCGTTATGGTCTTGAGATCGCAAAGTCAGGACTTGAGGATGCATGCAAGGCAAATCCCGTAATAGCTACAGGCGTTAACTGCTATGACGGCAAGATCGTAAATAAGAATGTTGCGCTTGCGCTTGATTATGAATGTGCAGACCTCAGCGCAATGATCTGATCACAAGTAAAAACGGGGGTTGTCTCTTAAGTGAGGCAACCCTTTTAACTAAACGCGAAAATGGTAAAATCAACAGCGGTATCAGCAGCTGTTAAACCGGCAATCTGATTATATGGTGCGGTAAAAGGAGATAAGTGTATGTTAGAGATTTTCGGTATCGTAAGCCTCTGCAAACTCAACAGAAGGAATGCCATTGCAAGAGGCAGGAGACCCGGCCTGTTTATTGCGCTCACGATCATCCTTTGGGTTGGCATGGAACTTCTCGGTTTCTTCGTCGGAAGCTTTCTTGAGATCGAATACGGATCAGTCTTCATTGCTTACGGCTTTGCCGGCTTAGGCGCTCTCGGTTCATTCCTGATCGCGAAATTCGCTCCCAAAGGCAATTACGTTGATCCTAACACCAATCCTGTTGTGAGAACCGATCCGAACGATCCCATGCTCGGCGCATACAACGTTCCGATCGACCAGACATCATATACACCTTATCCTAATACTCCCGCACAGGGTGTACCCGTTGACCAGTACGGTATGCCTGTTAACACACAGCTCAACGAATTCGGCATGCCCGTAGATGAGAACGGCAACTACAAGCCCGTTCTGAACCAGTACGGCATACCGATCGATCCTACTGCGGTCAATGCGCCCCAGCCCGTCTATCAGGCACAGCCTTCTCCGGCTGCACCTGCTCCCACTGCGCCTGCTCAGGCGGCACCCATACAGAAGAAATTCTGCGGCAACTGCGGTGCACCCATAGTTGATCCCGGCAGTTCATTCTGCGATTCCTGCGGTTCAAAACTCTGATGTCCTGACTCCGCGAATGCATTGAACTATGCGTTTCTGCGAAAGTATAATTGGCGTATGACACCTGTTATAAATCTATATTCTGTGATAACACGAGCGCAAGAGATAATCAGCCAAGCTTTTTATTGATCACAAACTCGGCTATGAAGCACGGTATTATTCCGATCAGATAACATATGAGATCCATGGTCGAAAAGCCCGTCCCAATGATTATCCTAAGCAATTCATTGGTGATCCCGAACCTGTCGCAGAAACCCCAGAGCTGAAGAAATTCAACTGCAAACGCAAATATCAAAATGACGGCCGGAATGATGAACCACGGTGTCTTTTTATTTGGAATCATTGTCCTGACGATCGTGTATAAAAGGATCACTACCAGAACGTCGCCCAGATAGATCCTGACCCAGCCCTGTCCGAACAGGCCTATCAGGACCTCGGTGCCAAGCAGCAGAAGCGATATCAAACCGTAAATAAGTCTTCTCAAATCAGTTATCCCCGTTTACTTTTTCGCAGTCTTCGTCCATACATTATACACGGTGGCGATTTCCTCAAAATACAAATAAAAAATTTATATGTATAATAACCACATTAAAACACATAGGGGATAACATGATCAGAAAGACAGTAGCAGCAATCCTGCTTGCCGGCATGACATTATCAGCATGCGGCAGCACCGCTACCGAATGCTATCTCCACATCATGGTCCGTGTGGGCACGGCAGACAAGTAGCCCTACTCAGTTGAGCAGCTTGCCAATGCGATCGACAGCGGATTCGAGACCGAAACTTAATAGAGGATTTCATTTGACATATTCTTTTTGCAGAATGCGAATTAACGAATACCTAAAACGTACAGTAAAATGACCTGATTACTGTACGATTTACGTATTTTTACCGGAAAATACATAATTCATACAGTAACCGGGATGATTTACTGTACGATTTACGTACAGGTTTAGCTGACCTGTCGAAAATGATACAAATCCGGAAGATGGAGATACAAGTTTATTTATGAAGACGATACATGTTGTAGCCGCGATAATCAGGAAAGACGGAAAGATCCTGGCGACCCAGCGCGGCTATGGTGAATATAAGGACGGGTGGGAGTTTCCCGGCGGCAAGATAAACGAAGGGGAGACTCCCCAGAAGGCGCTTGCCCGCGAGATCAAGGAAGAACTGAATGCCGATATCACGGTCGGAGATCTTCTCGTCACCGTAGAGCACGACTATGCTGATTTCCACCTCTTGATGCAGTGTTTTTGGGCCGAGCTTAAAGACGATTCACACATCGAACTTCTTGAACACGAAGCAGCTAAGTGGCTTTCCGTGAATGAATTGGGAAGCGTTGAGTGGCTGCCTGCTGATATTAAAGTAGTTGAAGCCATAAAAGGCTGATATCAAATCGCGAAAAAGGTTTTGTCTCCATATGCTGCGGCTACAGTTTTTTCGCGCCCCTCATATTGCATAAAATCACAGTAACCGTCACAGTGCACTGTACCCTTAATCCATATCAAATAATAAGGGACTGTCTCATCCGTTGTGAGACAGTCCCTTCGATTCAAGTAATTGTTCCCTTTGCTTCATTAGCCTTCGATGGCTATAGTGTTATTTCCCGGCAGTTCCTTTAATTCCTTCTTCGGAATGCTGAGTCTTAATACGCCGTCTTCGAATTTGGCCTTAACATCTTCGACCTTGACTGAATCACCGACATAGAAGCTTCGCTGCATGCTGCCGGCATATCTTTCCTGACGGATGATCTTGCCGTGGTTGTCTTTCTTCTCGGTATCGTGATCCTTGGTCGCGCTGATGGTCATGTAACCGTCTTCAAGCTTGACGTTGATCTGGTCTTTCTTGAAGCCCGGAAGATCAACATCCATCTCATAATCAGTATCGGTCTCGTGGACATCGGTCTTCATGAGGTTTCTCGCGTTCTTTCCGTAAAGGTGCTTGTCGATATTGGCAAGTTCACGCTGTGTAGGTAAACCATAAAACTCATCGAACAAATCTTCTCCAAATAATCCGGACATCAACATAATAATCATCTCCTTTGATCGTTGTTATCCGAGCATTAGAGCGGAGGTCTGATCTATCGATCTTCGTTCCTTTGTTCTAACTGCATTATAGTCCTCTGATTAGCACTGTCAAGGTGAGAGTGCTAATTCAAACCTGAACATTTTCCGGACTTCTATTTGTGCAGTTTTTAAGCCGCCGTTTTTCCGAAGCGGGCCTATAATAATGGGGGTTTTCAATTTTGGGGATGTATTCATGTTAATTAAAATCAGATACGGAAATACAAATACATTTTTTATAAAGGGCACGGGTGCGGGCCTTCTTGTCGATACTGATTTTGCAGGCACGCTGCCTGCGTTTTATAAGTCAATTAAGGCTCAGGGAATTCGGTTGTCCGATATTACTTATCTGTTGTGCACGCATTACCATCCTGATCACTGCGGACTTGCAAGTGAACTGATGTCACAGGGCGTGAAGCTTTTAGTTATGGAATCACAGGCCGGTTCGCTTCATTATTCCGATCCGATATTTGCGAAGCAGCCGCATTTGGAATATGTTCCGATTGAAGATGACAAAGCCTTGGTCTTATCCTTTGCTGATTCACGTTCGTTTCTTTCAGGTCTTGGAATTGAAGGGGAGATCATCGCGACACCGAGCCACAGCGAAGACAGTATTTGCGTCATGCTGGATGAAGGCATATGTCTTGCAGGTGATCTTGAACCATATGAATATCTTGCAGCGTATGCTGATAACGCTGCACTTGCTCTTGACTGGGACAAGGTTCTAAGTTATTCGCCAAAACGCATCTGCTATGCGCATGCAAACGAGAAGGTAATGTGTCCGTAAAGCTGAATTGACGCCTATCAATGCTGAAGATATAATGTTTAAAGAAATGAGGTGCTACCCCTCGACGGTCGCCCTCGTTAGTTTTGGAAAAATACCGCCCTAACTGTCCAGGCTGGGCGGTTTATTTATGTCTGATTTTTATGCATAGCATTATGAAGTCATTCGATTATTGGGACAATCGATCATATATCATATATTTTATGGTCAAAAAAATATTATGGTTACTTCAATGCGGCTCCGTCCTTAAACGCATTACCGACTTTGTCACCCATTGCAAGATAGGCGTTGTTGCACGGGTCGAATGCGATGGGCTTAAGTTTCTTGGGGTCGATCTTGCCGTCGGTGATTACGCTCTCATCAGCTGATACATTTACGATCTCGCCGATCAGGATGCCGTCTTCAAAACTCTTTACTTTGCACTCCAACGCCATGGGAAGTTCGTCGATCAGAGGAGCATTAACGAAGGCGCTCTTTGTGGCGTGGAAGCCCGCTCTTGCAAACTTGTCGGGCACCTTGTCTGCTGATTCGATTCCGACATAGTCGCATGCAACGACCTGGTCTTCCGTGCCCATGCTGACAGTAAATGCGCCGGTAATGGCGAAGTTCTTGGTCGTCTTATGCTCGGACATGCTGATGGTTATCTCTTTGAAATCCGTCGTGATCCCCCACGCTGCATTCATCGCATTGGGGACTCCGTTCTCATCGTAAGTACCGACGATAAGTACCGGCTGGGGAAGCATAATGGGATGTGCACCGAAATCAACTCTGCTCATATTAAGTACCTCCGTTCATATATACTAATGATACATTTTGAAAAAGAAAAACGCACATGTTATATTCCTGATGTATGCATTTTTTCTGATCCGGAGGTTTCCTTGAAAGTCGTAGTTGCAATGGATTCATTTAAAGGAAGTCTTACTTCTCTTGAGGCAGGGAACGCCGTTAAGCGCGGCATCTTAAGATCTCACCCCGGTGCTGAAGTTACGGTCATTCCGCTTGCTGACGGCGGCGAGGGAACCATTGATTCCATTGCTCCATATATAGGCGGCATCGCGAAAACATTAACTGTCACAGGTCCTCTCGGAACAAAGATAAAAGCAGATTACATATTCGATCCCAAAACAGATACCGCATACATTGAGATGGCAAAAGCTGCGGGCCTGACCTTGATCTCACAGGAAGAGCGCAACCCCAATTTAACGACCACATTTGGTGTCGGCGAGCTGATGAAAGATGCTATGGAAACCGGCGCCAAAAGACTGGTTATCTGCATCGGAGGCAGCGCCACAAATGACGGCGGGGCAGGCATGCTTCAGGCACTGGGTGCGAAGCTTACGGATAAAGACGGCAATGATATAAAGCAGGGCGCGGCAGGTCTTAAAGATCTATGCAAAGTCGATAC
>Ga0256407_10014553_pt1 | contig 10322 bp, 5 predicted proteins | sample RumenRJG_04DNA_FD_193489 | JGI IMG/M metagenome (GOLD analysis project Ga0256407, IMG submission 193489) | Bovine rumen microbial communities from Lethbridge, Alberta, Canada - RJG_04 | ecosystem: Host-associated > Mammals > Digestive system > Stomach > Rumen | place: Canada: Alberta | collected... | reverse complement strand
GCCACCATAGAGCAAGTTGACATCCTGCGAGGTGATGGTGCCGTCGTCCTGGATGGTGAAGAGAATCTCCTCGACCTCGAGGTCAGGCGAATAGACCGTGTAGGTGTACTCCTGGCCATAGTAGTCTGTGCCTACAGCCTCCTCACCCTTGAGGGCATAGAGGTAGTAGGTGAACAGATCGTTGTTGGTGCCATAATAGAGCTGGGCGCAGATTTGTCCGGTCTTGACCGAGATGACATTGCCCTCGACGTCACCCTTGATCCACGTGCCGCCATTGCACATGTTGGTGATGAAATTCTTGAAGTAGTAGTTGCCGTCGGTGCCTTTGACCACATAGGTACCCTTCTCGGTGTACTCGGCGGGAGCAGGCGAACCCCACACAGGCAGATAGTCAACACCAGAGCGGCGCATGAGCATCAGTTCACCCTCGGGTTGGACAAACAGCGAGGGGTCGAGCTCGGTGGGAGCGGCGGCCACACGGCGCGGACCCGTGACAGCCACTGGGTCGGCAAAGCGCACATTCTTGTTGATGACGCGTTCTTGACGAGCCTTGATGTAGGCATCGTCCTTGTCGGTGATGTTGCCATAGGGCGACTGGGCCATAGCGCCAGTGGCCATTGCAGCAAGCAACAGGGCTGAGGTAATCATTCTTTTCATAAGCGTTGGTTTGTTAAAGGTTATAAAAATCCGCAAAATACAATCCGAGGCGACTATAATCATGCAAAGCACATCATCAACCGCAAAATGCATCCATTGGTCTTGTGGCAAATATATCGAAAAAACAACAATGTCACAACAATACAACAAGACTTTTAACTTTTTTTCTGCAATTTTCCACAATAATGGTAAACATTCTGACTTATTGGTTATCTCACCATCACGCATGATGATGGCGACCGATGACTGATGCCACCGGCCACCATGGTCAATATACATACAGTTTGCTAGATATCTGCCATCCCCCCAAAGGGCAACCCCGAAGGGCTCCGGGAGATGATGAAGCGAGTGTTGCACGCAGTGCAGCTCGCGGTGCCTATAGGCATCATCACTCGACCCAACATTGCGAAGCGCAGCAGCAACCTGCTTGATCTGCATAACCTAAATTAAATTTAAGAGGGACTTTGTGAGATTTGAATAGATTTGTGAGATTTCTCGCGAAGCGACTCCTAATAAGTAAAGGGGGCTACATACCAGTTGCCCCTATACTCTCATGCAAATCTCGCAGATAATAAAAGAAAACAACTTAAACAACTAAAACAATTTATAATAATAAAGATTGAGAAAGTTGTTTGAGTTGTTTTTAAAAATCATAATGATCTGCAGATTACGCAGATTGTATAAGAAGACAACATGAACAACGAGAACAAACAAAAAATAAATCAAATGTTGTCTGAATGAATCTTTTGTCCGTGTTGTCCTAGTTGTCTTCTTTTTTTAGTCAGCGGGCAACTGGTATATATTCGCACACAGATTGCTGCGCGCTTTGCGCTTGCCCTTCGGGCTCCCGTTCGGTCGCGAGCACTTCGTGGTTGCTGCGCGCGTTGCGCTGGCCCTTCGGGCTCCCGTTTCCGTTCGGCATCAATGGGCGTCGCCTCAGCATAGCTCGAGCAAGCTCGTTCTCTGCATTCGACTTGCACCATTGGTTGGTCGCGAGCACTTCGTGGTTATCACAGATTTGGAAGGATCATATTATTCTGCAATATCTGCTTGATCTGCGTGAGATTCTCTTGCCTAGCTGTCACTCGTCGCCATCATCAATCATGCCGCCAGGAATGCCAAAGTCGGCCTGGTGGAGGCTTGCGGGGATGACATCGATGGCCTGGCGCCGATATTCCTCGCGTACGAGCGCCTGCGGGTCACGCTTGGCATAGTGGCGCATGCGGCGATAGCGACGGCGGCACAGAAAGCGCTCGACCAAATAGGCCAGCACAAACATCACACCGACCAAGACCCAAAGCATGAAGTAGGCCGTGGACTGCTGGTCGAGCGTGGCACCATTAGTCTGCATCTGCTCATAGGCGTTGACGGCCCATGTGGACGGAATGAAGTTGCCCACGATGAGCCATAGCGGACTCATCGAGGCACGCGGCCACGAGATGCCCGAGAGGAAGACAAAGATAAGCGAAGTGAACACCAGCGCAATGAAGGTGGACTCGCGGTCGTTGGCAAAGACCTTGAGCGCCTGGCCCATGAACGACGAGGCCAGCAAGAAGGGTAATGCCAGCACCAGAATGCTGCGCAAGTCGCCCACCTGGGGGAAGTCGAAGAACTTGGGAGCGACAAACAGGGTGTAGACCGTGGGGATGATGTAGATCATCCAGTAGCACAACGACTTGCCCAGTATGGACGCCGCCACACCGGCAGGAATCTCCAACGGGTCGACGCCCTGGTTGTGCAATCGGCGCTCGCGGCTGCCACCATGCAGCATGCAGATGCCCAGCAGCATGCTCTGCTGAAGCACCAGGATGAAGATGGCGGGCAAGATGGCCGACGCCAGACCCATGCCGGTGTTGCCCAGCGCCACCTGCTCGTTGCGGATGGTGCCCGGCGAGATGTTGACCGGCACAACACTCAGGCGCTGATGCAGCAAACGGCTGTTGATCTCCTGCTGCACATTGGTCACACCCACCAATATCTGCTTGTAGCGGAACATCAGGCCCATGTCGCAATAGACCTCGACGTGGGTCTGCTCGCCACGATGGATGTGACGACCGAAACCCTGGTCAAAGTGGATGATGCCATAGCACTGCTTCTGATGGAGGCAACGCCGAGCATCGTCGATGCTGGGCACATATTGCACCACACACACCTCGGGGGTGGCGTCCAAGGCACGGGCAAAGGCACGACTGTCGGCCGACCGATCGTCATCGACCACAACAACGGTCACATCACGGGCTGTCTCGGTGTTATAGATCAGCGCATAAAGCACAGGATAGACCAGACACAAAATCAGGAAGAAGATAATCACGCCCTCGTCATGAAACGAGAACCATATCTCGCGCTTCCACACCTTGAACAGGTCATAGAACCAGCGCACAACCGGATTGTCACGACCAACTCTCATGGCACATAGATGGGCTTGATGCACTCACGCTTGAGGCGCCACAGCAGCGGCCATGGCAACGCCACAAAGACAATGAGCGCAGCATAGTAATAACGTGAATAATAGAACGGGATGCCGTTGAGCGCCTGGTCGATCGACAGCAAGAAGTAGTACTTGATGGGTACCACATAGCCGATGGCACGCACCCAGGGGTACATCGCCTCCTCGGGCAACGAGAAACCACAGAACGAGAACGACAGCATGCCCAGCAGCGTGCACAGGGTCGTGCCCAGACGGAAGTTGGGAGCGATGCACATCATCAGCAGGGCAAAACCCTGGTTGGCCAGCACAAACAGAGGCATAGCCAGAATCATGTGCCAAGGATTGCAGTTGAGCGGCAAGCCATAGACACGATACATCAAGAACTGGATCATCCAACCCGTGCATGTGAAGATGAACATGTGCGGAGCCAGCTTGCCAAACAGCGCAAACTCTATCGAACGGCCAGCCGAGGCAATCCACTCGCGGCAGGTGCCATACTTGAGCTCAGTGCCGATGCTGAACGACGTGGTGAGCATAATGAACAAAGCCAACAAGCAGGGTATGAACGACAGGTTGAGGTAGTAGCTATAGTTCAGCCATGGATTGCCCAAGGCGTGCACCTGTGTCAAGATGGGCTGCAGCAGCGTCATCACGCCGCGGTCGGTGAGCAGGCCAGTGGCCTCGAGCGTGGTCTTGGCTATGGCACCGTTGGCCAGCATGGTGATGGTCTTGAAACCCTTGTACTGCATCGACGCGGGCGGGAAGTAGGCATAGTTGATATAGTAGCTCACCACCGGCTCTTGCCCACTGAGCGCCTTGTGCTCAAGCCGCTCGGGCATGACGATGAAGCCGTAGATGTCGCCGCGCTGCAGTGCCTTGATGGCCTCGTCATAGTTGGTGTAGTGCTGGCGGATGTCAACCTGCTGCATAGCCATGAGGTTGCGCTCGATGCGCCGCGACACCATCGAGTTGTCGAGGTCGACAATGCCCACTGGCACACGGTGCACTCCCCCATCCTTCATCAGGTCGAGCAGGAAGATTGAGCAACCGATGGGTAGCACAATCATCACCAGCCAGTAGAGCTGGCGCCGCACCAGCTGCACCAGACCTCGCTTGATCGACTCGTTGAAAAATAACCTCATGAGATGTTAGACGTTAGACTTTAGTTGGCTCGAATGCTCGAACAATCGAATGCTCGAACAATCGAAACCCGAAACTCAAAACTTACTTGAGAATGACACTCATGCCGGGACGGAAGTTCTCGATGCGAGCCTCGGGACGCGCCTTCACCTCAAAGGTCTTGGAGTCATACTGCCCATAGGCCTTCGTGGCCTGCCACACGGCATAGGTGCCCATGTCGTGAACATAGAAGACCTTCATCTTCACATCCTTCAGCCCCAGGGCAGGGATGTCGGTGGTGATGACCTTGCCCATCGGCAGGTCCTTGAGCATCTCCTCACGCACACTGAACGACACCCACATGTCGTCCATGCGGGCTATCGACACCACTGGGGCACCCATGGCCACAAGTTCGCCCTCCTGAGGGTAGATCTGTGCCACCTCGCCATCGCACGGCGCCAGCAGATACTGGTCCTCAAGCAACGACTGCACCTCCATCACCGTGCCTCGGGCAGCATTGGCCACACTCTTGCTGGCAGCCTTGTCCTCGCGCTGGGCACCATTCACCGCCATGTCATACTGGCTCTTGGCAGCCTGCACCTGTGCCGCGGCAGCGTCGGCAGCAGCCTTGGCCTCGTCGCGCTTCTGCTCGGTGACAACACCTTGCTCAAACAGCGACTGCATGCGCTGATAGGTCTTCTGGGCGATGGTCTCGGCAGCAATGGCCTGCTGCCACATGTTGTAGGCACTCTTCTTGATCTCGTCACGCGTGCCGGCATCCACCTTCTGCGTTTGCGAGGCGGCAGCATTGGCCATCTGCTGAGCCTGATAGAGCTTGGCGTCGGCCGTCGACGAGTAGACCTTGGCAATCGTGTCGCCACGGTGCACCATCTGTCCCTCGGTGACATAGATGCGTTCCACCCTGCCGGGCAGCTTGCCCGACACCCTCACCTGGTCGCAGTCGGCCTGCCCCTGCGTCGTGTCTTTGGGCGGCTGCACGAGCACAAGTCCCAACACGGCAATCATGGCCATAGCCACAGCAAACACTCCGATGGCGGCCAGCAGTGCGCGGTCTTTCTTGCGGACGATGGTCCGCTGTTGGTTATTATCCATATTCTTAGAATTTAGTTTTTAGACGTTATATCTTAGACTTTAGACGTTATATCTTAGACTTTAGACGTTAGACGTTAGACTTTTGTCAGTAGTTAAAGGAGTTAAGGAGTTAAGTAGTTAAGACGAATGTCTTGTTGCTTCTTGTCAGGACTTAACTACTAAAAAAAGTATTGTCTTAACTCCATTTGCATAATCTTGGCTGCGCCTCAGCATAGCATGAGCGAGCTCAGCTCTGCATTCGGCTTGCAAAAGATTTAACTACTTAACTACTAAGCAAAAAGCCAAAAGGCTCCCTAGCGCAATGGCTCGCCCAAGACCTTGCTCAGATAGGTGTCGCACAGGCGCACGTCAATCTCGGCATCAATCTTCTCGCTGTTGGCCATCAGCCATGCCGTCTGTGCCGTCATCACGTCATCGCTAGTGCCCACACCCTCCTTGAAGGCTACTTGCGCCACGCGCAGGTTCTCGTTGGCCTTGTCCAGGTTGGCCTTCGTGGCATTGTAGGTCTTCAGCGCTTCTTGGTAGCGGAAGTTGGCCTGGCTCACCTGCAGCGCCACCTTCTCCTGCACATCGGCCAGCTCCAGCCGCTTGGCCTTGGCCTCGGCCTCGGCCTGACGCACCTTGCTGCTCAGCGCACCACCGTGCCACAGTGGCACACGCACCATCGCCCCAACCGCAAAGGCCAGGCCGAAACGGTTTTTGAACCCGTTGTAGCTGTTGGGATTGGTCGCATGATAGGCACCGAACGCCGCCACCTGTGGCAACATCTCGCTGCGAGCCACCTTCACCTTCTGGTCATAGACCTCGGTGGCCAGATGCAGGGCGCGGATATCGTTGCGGCGGGCATAGACCTGACTCAAGTCGTAGGCCATGGGACGCAGCGATTCGTCAGCCACTGTCTCACGGTCCTCATCCACCAGGTGCAAGTCGCTGTCCACAGGCAGACCACACAGCTGCGCCAGGTGCATGCGCGACAGCGCCAACCCGTTGTCAACCTTGGTCAGCGCCACCTGAGCCTCGTTGAGCTTCACATCCACCGAGAGCAGTGTGGCACGTGTTGCCACACCCTCGCCCAGCATCTTGTTCACATCGCGCTGCAGCGACTCCAGCAGGTCAACATAGCCCTGTGCCAGCCGTTGCTTGGCTTTGAGCGACACCACCTGCCAGTAGGCCGCATCCACGTCGTAGATCACGTCTTGCGCCTTGTTGTCGCGCAACGACCGTGCAATCTCCTCGGCATAGCGCGTGATCTCGTTCATCGCCTTGATCTTCCCACCCATATAGATGGGTTGCGTCACCGTCACCGCCGCCGCCATGATGTTGTGGATGTTATAGGTCATCGCGCTCTTGGGCAGCAGCGCCACCTGTTGCGGGATGGGTTGCCCGTTGTTCATGATGGGCTCGCCTGTCATCGGGTTGGTCACCACGTTGAACTCATAGCCCTGCTTCTCGAGGCTGAAGGTCTTGACTGGCAGCAGGGCGTCCTGCTCGATGAGCGACACCTTCTTTTGATTGTAGATATACGATGCCTGAAAGTCGATGTTGGGTAGATAGGCCGCATGGGCCTCCTGACGCTGATAGCCAGCCTTCTCAATCTCGATGTCGGCACGACGTATCTCCTTGTTGTTGCGCAGCGCCATTGCACGGCACGAGTCCAGTGAGACAACAGGCTGAGCCACAGCAAACAAACAACCGACTAGGGCTATAAAAAAAATAATCCTTCGCATACTTCATTGAAATTTAGCACGCAAAGTTATAAAAAAAACAATTTAACGAAAAACCATAGGCGAAAAAATGAACCACACCTATCGAAATTTGGAACACTACCTGTCCCAGTCGTCCATCTCTAACTCTCCATTGCTGAGCGCCCGGTCATTGTCCATGTCGGCACCGCTCCACTCATCATCCTCGAGCATGACATAGTTCTGATTGACACACGACGCCGTGCCACACGCCAGAGCAGCGCATGCCACAATCAAACCTATTGCACGTAACAATTTCATGGCCGCAAAGATACTAAAAATCTGCTAATACGCCATAGCAATTAAGAATTAAGAATTAAAAATTAAGAATTAAGAGGCTGCCAGGCTGGGTTTTGCACACTGAACACTGTGAATTCACAGAAAAAAATAAACAAAATCTGTGTGGGATAAAAAACAACTCAAACAACTATAACAACTCTTATTCTGCTGATATCTTTTTTTGGAAGACAACACGGACAACGAGGACAATTATTTCATCTTGACAATCAGCTTGGACTTGTCTATATCAATGAATTGTCCGTATTGTTTTCTAAACCCAAAAAATCTGTGTAAATCTGTGATAATCTGTGTGAGACTTGATCTGCGTGAGACTAGAAACAGCCAGGCGGTAGGAAGTCCCCCCAACCCCATCGGACGCAGCACGCTACGTCCCTACAAGGCAAAAAGCTAGCTTTTTAAATGGGAACTATATACCTGTTGTCCCCTAGGGAGCCCCCCTCGGTCCCCCCTGAAGGAGGCTCGGAGTGGCAGAATATAGCACACAGGTTGCTGCGCGCGTTGCGCTGGGCCTTCGGGCTCCCGTTTCCGTTCGGCATCAATGGGCGTCGCCTCAGCATAGCTCGAGCAAGCTCGTTCTCTGCATTCGGCTTGCACCATTGGTTGGTCGCGAGCACTTCGTGGTTATCACAGATTTGGAAAGATAATATTATTCTGCGCATTCTGTGTGATAAAACATCTGCTTAATCTGTTCAATCTGCGTGAGATAAAGAAAATAACTCAAACTACTTCAACAACTCTTATTCTGCTGACAATTTTTTTGGAAGACAACACGGACAACGAGGACAATATTTCCATGTTGACAATTTGTTTTGACTTGTCAGAGAGTTAGCGAATAATTCAGCATCGTTCTGCTGGATTTACAATCCAGTAGGGTTTTAAAAACAACTCAAACAACTTCAACAACTCTTATTCTGCTGACAACTTTTTTGGAAGACAACAAGGACAACGAGGACAATGTTTCCATGTTGACAATTTGTTTTGACTTGTCAGAGAGTTAGCGAATTATTCAGCATCGTTCTGCTGGATTTAAATCCAGCAGGGTTTTAAAAACAACTCAAACAACTTAATCAATCTTAATTCTTTATTATTATAAATTGATTTAGTTGTTTGAGTTGTTTTCTTTTATTATCTGCTAGATCTGCATGAGAAAATCAATCTCAGAATGATTCATCGTTCGGTAATCACGCGGCACGCCGCGTCCCTACGTGGGGGTGAGGCTCCGTGAGACTTGCTCAGAAGGGTCGGCCGCCGCCCCAGCCACCGGGACGTCCACCAGGGCCGCCGGGTCTGCCGCGGCCAGGTCCCCAGTCATTGTCCTTGGCCTTGGGCTGCTCACCCTTCTTGAAGGTGGTGAAGCGGTAGGTGAAGGTGATCATGCCATAGCGTGTGAGCGAGTTGTAGGCCACGTCCTCGATGTAGTTGCCGGTGACGTTGCGGTAGATGCTCTTGCGCTGTCCCAGGATGTCGTAGACCGACAGGGTGACGGCTGCCGACTTGTCGCGCAGGAATTGGTAGGCAATCGAGCCGTTCCACAACCATTGCTTGGTGTCGTAGCCGGCACTGTAGCCGCTGGTGGCGCTATAGCTGAGGTCGGTCGAGATGACCAGTCCGAAGGGTGCCGAGTAGGTGCCGTTGAACTGTCCACCATAGGTGTGCACGTTGCGGTCGTTGCTGGTCTGCACGCTGTTGTGGGTGGTCTGGAAGTTGTAGCGCGGTCTGAGTTCAAGGTCAAACACACCGTTGCGGAATGCCAGTCCCGGCGAGTAGTTAATATTGAACGAGCCGCTGCGGTTGATTTCGCCGTTGTTGTAGCCCTTGGTGGCACTGTAGCGGGTGAACAGATGCGACGAGAAGTACCACGTCTTGCTTGCGCCGAAGGGGAAGCTCATCATGTTCATTGCCATGGCGCTCCACACGCCACCGACGTTGGTGTAGCTGGTGGTGCGTCCGCCGGTGGTGGAGTTGTAATCGGTGGTCGAGATGATGCTGTTCTGCTCAAAGTTGATGTTTGCCATGGCCATGATGCTGCGTTGTGCCATGGTGGCAAAGTCCTGGAAGCGCAGGTTCAGGTTGTGGACAAACGTTGGCTTGAGGCTGGGGTTACCGATGACGATGTTGAGCGGGTTGCTCTCGTCGGCGACGGGTTGCAACTGTGTGATGCTGGGCTGGTTGGCACGCATGCGATAGTTGGCGTTGAATGTGCGTGTCTTGCTGAACTTGTAGCGGAATCGTGCGTAGGGTGCCACGCTCCACACCCATCGGCTGGGGATGTCGCGTGCGCTGTTAATCAGGTCGCGGCTGCTAGACATGGCCGAGCTCACGGTGAGTCCCAGGTTGAGGTTATATTCCTTGCGCACCTGCCGGAATCCGAGCTGGAACGACTGGTCGAAGAACTTGTTGCGGAACGAATTGCTCAGTCGCTCGTTGAAGTCGCGACGCAGCTCGGGCCCGAGCTCCAGGTCCAGGATTTGTGAGAGCAACTGCCCATCGTTGAGCACATAGTCGCCATATTCGGCACCAATCTTGCTGCGCAGCGCGGGGCTGTAGATGACCTGCTGCAGGTTGAGCGGTGCCTGCTGCACGGTGCCGCGTGTGATGTCGTAGACCAGTTTGTCGGCCTCGCTGTAGCGGTAGCGGGCATTGTAGGCTGCCTCGAGGAATCGTGCGTTCTTGATGTTGCCTAGCGGCTCGGTCCATGACAGTCGTCCGTTGATGTTGTTGGTCTTGCGGTCGTTGTCATAGATCTGGTCGATGGTCTGTGTCGAGTCGGTGAGGTAGTAGCGGTTGAGTGTGTAGGTGTCGCCGTCCTCGTTGACCTTGCTGTAGTTGTATCGGACAAAGATGCTGGTTGACCGTCCGGGATGCGATGCAAACTTGTGGTTGAACACGAGCGAGCCTCCGAACTCATAGCTCTTGCCGTCGTTGTGGTAGCTGCTCTGGCTGCTGTTGACCGGTGTGCGAGC
>Ga0256407_10014551_pt1 | contig 10322 bp, 10 predicted proteins | sample RumenRJG_04DNA_FD_193489 | JGI IMG/M metagenome (GOLD analysis project Ga0256407, IMG submission 193489) | Bovine rumen microbial communities from Lethbridge, Alberta, Canada - RJG_04 | ecosystem: Host-associated > Mammals > Digestive system > Stomach > Rumen | place: Canada: Alberta... | reverse complement strand
GAGTGGCACGATTATGAAGATCGCTTCTTGGAGGCACTGTATTTGGTGTTGACTGGCGATTCCAAGAGAGACCTTGACTTGGAAGAGTTGGTAGAACTGAATAAGGAGGATTTTATACCGTTCTATGGTCAGGATGGCTGGGTAAAGTTCGTGGAAGGGAACCTGCTGATAGACTATGTGGATAGTGACTATGTTCCTGTCGTGCGTTCTAAAGGTTACACTTATTGGCGTGGTGGATATACGAACCGTGACCGTTTTCTTTCAGAGTGTCACCGCTATATTGATAACAGCACAGAAATCATCCACAAAAGAGCGAAGACGATGATTGCGATTCTCAAACATAAGTTAGGTTGAACATGAAGATAATACTGAGTAGGAAAGGATTCGATAGCCAATATGGTCGACAGGCAAGTCCAATATTGCCTGACGGTACATTGTTATCTTTACCCATCCCCTCAGAAGACGAATTGACCTATGACGCTATCTTATGGGCTGGGCTGTCATATCTTGACATTATCAGGAGATTAAAGCCACGTTCGTATCTGAATGAGAACAGCCATTGTCACCTCGATCCAGACCTCAGGGCAATATCAATTAAACGAGAAAATGGTTGGATGCCAGCATACGGCCAGACGGGGAGTTCGCTATCGGAACTAAGAACAAATGGAGTAAAAAAAGGTGATTTGTTCCTGTTTTTCGGTTGGTTCAAACAGACTGAATACTATCAAGGGAAGTTGCGCTATGTTCCAAAGTCACCAAATCTTCATGTCATTTACGGCTATATGCAAATTGGGGAAATCATTGAATCAGCAGAAAAGATTCCATGCTGGCTACGATACCATCCTCATGCAAATATGGAGAATTATAAAGAGGCATGGGGGAAAGAAATGAATGCAATTTATCTTCCAACGAATCATTTATCTTTTGCTCCAGAACTATCAGGAAGTGGAACTTTTGATTTCAAAAAGAATCTTGTACTGACAAAGGAAGGGTATAGTCGTAGTAGATGGGACTTCCCTGAAGCAATGAGGGGTATTCCTATCTCTCATAATCCCTATGGATGGAAGTCTGATTATTTCCAGTCTGCTGCAATTGGACAAGAATTTGTGATGGATGGAACGCCAGCCGTCATGGATTGGATAAAGAAACTATTTAAAAAAGATATGGATGAATAAGATTGAGATTGTCCAAAACGGCGATGTCTATTCATGTGACATCGGAATCAGCAAGGATGAATGGCTGGACTTGCTGAAAGATAAATCGATGCCCGTTTCATATAAAGAGGCATTACTAAAGTTTTTTTATTATCCAGCTCATCGTGGCTCATGCACTGCTGTCTGCAATGAGTTGGGCGGGAATGCTCAGTCACTGAATCTTTCTGTCTCAAAATGCGGAGAGTATGTTCAGAAGCGGCTCAACAGATTCCAAATCGTCCGTCCTAATGGCAAGCCTTGCTATTGGCTTGTCCCAATGTGTGACGGTAAAGACCTCCCAACTGGTAGTGAAGGGACTTTCGAATGGCAACTACGCCCGGAATTGGTAGATGCCATCAGGGACTATCTGTATTGGTATCTGGTGGAATGCTATAAGGAGGTTCGTAAAGAGATACGAATTGACGATGAAAAATGGGATGAGTTGTATAAATGGAAACTCATTACCCAGTGTCAAGGTCTGGATTTGGTTAGTGTAGTAGATAAGGTGCGAGTAACTAACCTTGTATATACAGCTCTTGTCAGCCCTACGCTTGATTTTGTCATCAAGAATCGACGTTATGATTTTGAAATTGCTCTGAAGGCTTTGTCAAATAGTGAGACTCCATTGACGTCGCGTATTCAGGCATATAAGGATAGCATGAGGCAGGTGGCCAAGGTGCCAGACAACGATAAGCAGAATATCTTTGCGGAGGACGAACGCACTGCAGCAGCTATCCTTACTGGTATCGATCCTGACACTTACACTATCTATAAGTTCGATGTATATAAGGAGGAATGCCATTATTTAGGAGTTGATACGAAATCAACGGGGCAATGTTATGCCCATTTCATGGAACTCATAAAACCGCTTCTGGCCATTGTGGAGAAAGACCATGAACTGCAGGAGTTGGTTAGTTCTTCACTGAAAGGGCAAAGAAAATGCAATCTTTTGTTGGCGCAGGATGTTCTATGGGTGCTCTTCGCCTCTTTCCCCAGTAGAATTGGTTATATTTACCCGATTTTGCACCATGAGAAGCAGCGAGTATGGCTCTGGGGTGAGAAGTTCCTTCCAGAAGAAAAGAGTGTTTTACGTTGTGGTTCGTCAGCAAAGAGCATCAAGGATTTTAGGACATTCAAATCGAAAGCTGCGCTTCGGTCTGCCTATCAGAATGATGTTGGAAACCAAGACATAAGAATTCCTGATGCCTATTGGGCATTTGCCAAGGAAGTAAAAGTAGGTGATATTGTAGTCGTATTCGAAGCGAAGAAGGAGAATGGGAAACAGTATCATCTGCTGCACGGCTGGGGACGCTTCACGTCAGAGTGCAATCTTGATGAAGCGGATGAGAATCCTATGTACAGGGAAGTGGAATGGCACATGCCTTTCTTTGATGAACCGAAAGTTTGCAAAGAAACCAAGCACAGTCTTTTCTTCCAAGGTACGACAGACAAACAGGCACGGAAAATTATAGAATTGTTGAACATAGAATCAGAGGATAATAAGATGGAACAGAAATATGCAAACTACATCAATCTACTTGAAGAGACCCATAACCTTGTTTTAACGGGTGCTCCTGGTACTGGTAAAACCTTTATGGCTCAGGCTATTGCCGATGAGATGGGAGCTGAAACGAAGTTTGTTCAGTTCCATCCCTCATACGATTATACAGATTTCGTGGAGGGTCTGCGTCCTGTCGAGAAGAGTGACGGCCAGATGGGATTTGAACGAAAAGACGGTGTGTTTAAGGAGTTCTGCCGTGAGGCCATCAAGAATTTGGTAGATTCTGAGAAAAGTATCGAGACCCTTACCAAAGAAATGTCATGGCAGGAAAAACTGGATCGATTCGTAGAGGATGCCATAGAGAACGAAACAAAGTTCAAAACCGTTAATGGTAGCGAGTTTGTCATTACAGAGATGAAGAGCCATACCATAGTGGTTCATAACGAGCAAAACGAAAAGACAACTCAGGTGGTCGTTAATGCCGACGACATACTTGAACTGCTTACGAATGAAGTTCCTCTGAACATTGTAAGAGACATCCGCAACTACTTCAACCGAAAATTCGGTACTCAGCCTGACTCCTACGCTTACGTCATCACAAAGGCGGTACGAGACATGAAGCAGAAGATGCCCATTGTGGAAGCCAACAATGTTGAAAGGAAACCGTTCGTATTCATCATTGATGAAATTAACCGCGGCGAGGCCTCGAAGATTTTTGGCGAACTGTTCTATGCTATAGATCCTGGATACAGAGGGAAGAAAGACCATTTGGTTCAGACACAGTATCAGAACCTTGTGCCGGAAACCGACGTATTTGCAAAGGGATTCTATGTGCCAGAGAATGTGTACATACTTGCAACGATGAATGACATCGACCGTTCTGTAGAAAGCATGGACTTTGCCATGCGCAGACGCTTTACATGGAAGGAAGTAACTCCTGTAGACACTGAATCCATGCTTGACTCTCTGCCATGTGCAAAAGAGGCTAAGGAAACAATGAGTCGCTTGAACAATGCCATCGCCGATACTGATGGTTTGGGTGCGGCATATATGATTGGCCCGTCGTATTTCTTGAAACTCGGAGAGAATGGCGGTGACTTCGCCAAGCTATGGAAGATGAACATCGAGCCTTTGCTGAAGGAATATCTGCGTGGATTCCGTAAGACCGCAGAGATCCTTGACAGGTTCAGCAAGGCATATTTTGAAAAGAATGAAGAATCGAAAACAGATGAAGTAGAACTGATAGATGAGGATTAATCTGACAGATAATAACATCGGACAGCCCGATGCAGGGACATTCCTGAGAAAGAATGTCGCTGCATTGTTCCCAATCGCAGATAAGACGGTTGCGCAGCTGTGTAGGGAGAATGAGAACTTACTCATCTTCCCCTACAGCATCGAATCGTCTGATGACAGAATTGGTGAGTCTTCTGTCATGAGCATCTTGAATACCGATGATTCTGAAAAGGTTCGTATTACTACAGGTAATGTGATGGGATTCATCGGTGTCGAAAACCTTCAAATCAAGATTAAATCAAGATTTGATGTCGGACGTGACGACTTCCTGCTGCATTATATGCTCCAGAAAGTGTTGTCGTTTAACCTCTTTGATCTCAGTCACAATAATGAGCAAGAGGACGTCTTCGATTTCATAATGTTTATGTTCCCGTATTTCCTCAAAGCTGCCATGCGTCAAGGTGTGTATAGGGAATACCAGAACTTCAAGCATAACGATGCTAATCTCAAAGGGACTATCGACATAGGTAGACATATCGCAAAGAATGTACCTTTTGTTGGGAACATAGCCTACTCGACACGTGAGTACAGTCACGACAACAATATGACAGAACTAATCCGGCATACTATTGATTTTATGAAAACCAAGAGGTATGGCCAGTCTGTCTTGAATGTAGATCGTGAGACTATTGAGAACGTGAAGATAATCGTAGAGCATACACCTTTATATAATAAGAATGAGCGAAGCAGTATCATCAGTAAGAACCTGCGCGTAAAGGCGCATCCTTACTATACGGAGTATCGACCACTACAAACACTATGTCTGCAGATACTCAGAATGGAAGAAGTGAAATACGGCGAAAGTGACGATGAGATTTGCGGCATACTGTTCGATGGTGCCTGGCTTTGGGAGGAGTATGTCAATACTATTCTGCGTGATATAGGGTTTATCCATCCTGAGAACAAGTTGCATAAAGGTGGTATCTATCTGTTTGATGACCATAGCGGTATTCGTTACCCAGATTTCTATAAGGATGACATGGTGCTTGATGCGAAATACAAACGACTTGGCAGTTATGAGAAAGTATCTATGGTTGACCGGGATGACGTACATCAGGTTATGGCATATATGACGACTCTACATGTGGATAGAGGTGGCTTTATTGCTCCGCTGGAAAAGAAACAGGTGAAGATTCCGACCTCACATTTGAAAGGAAGAGCTGCCACACTCTCAATATTCGGCATTGAGATAAGCAAGACTGCTTCTTCGTATGCAGAATTCTGTGAGAAGATGAAAGGAATGGAAAAAGCATTTGTTGAATCACTGAACTGTTTTATAGATAAGAGCTGACATTTATCATGGGAAGACGTTTATCATCAGAGAGCATATCGAAATATCTGGAAGGTGGCATGTATCACTCTTTCCTTCAATATGTGAAGTCCGACAAAGAGTTGGCCTTTGAAATCAGAGTGAAGGATGAAGTGATGATATATTGTCAGAAAAATCTGATTCTGAGAATCACGCATAGGAAGAATGCCTCAGACAATATCACCATGCTCAACCCTCGCTATTACACAAACAGAAAAGATGGTTTGACATTGACCGTACAGCTTAATGAACCTTCTGACTTGCAAGATTTGCACAAGGTCAGGCAGTATTTTGAAGATGCCAAGACTCTGTGCAAAAACTACAAATCACATGATGAGTTTATCGTCCAGCAACAATACAAAACGGTACACAGCTCCTTTGACGGAGATCATCTTGCTATAGACATGGAATGGGCACCTGACCAAACGACTATTCCTATGGAATATAGGTTAAAGGATAAAACAAAAGTCGATTTACTTGTTGTCAGCAACAAGCCCAATGAAGAAGGCAGGCATGAAATCTATCTTGCAGAGGTGAAATGTGGATTGGGTGCTGTAGAAGGCAAATCTGGAATTGAGGATCATGTAAGAATGTCACAGGCCATCATCAACAATGTATATGTCAGGCAGATTCTTCTTGGAGACGTTACGAGTATCATCAAGCAGAAAACTCAGTTGCAGTTGTTTGAAGGGACACCTATCGATTATACTTTTTCAGAGTGCCCCAAGATCATGTTCATTCTTGCCAACTCTTCCGATTACGACAAGTTGAGCTTTAACAGAATTATCAGCAATCTGGGTGAAGCAGGACGTGACATCAAGATTGAGTATATTGGTTCTTCGAAAGCAGCGCAACCAGCTAAGGCCCATTATGGAGGTGACAACGACTACAAAAGAGCTTGCCGCCAACATCAGGCATGGTTCAGAGAGAATATCCTGAAATTGCAGATGGGACGCAACCACTCAACCCGTCAAGGTACAAACGAGACCGCTGAAGAGTTTGAACATCGGCGTACAACAGAGACCGACATCGCTATCCTTACACCTGCTGATGCTGCACGGCTTATGAACTTTGTTCCTGAATACCACGAAGAGATAAGAAAGGAATTCTTGGAGCATAGAGGTGGAATACCCAGAGACTTCGGCTTGATGGCCAACATGTTACGCAGCGAGCATGTCCCTTATAACATCTTCGTCCCAATGATGACAGACTTGTTGACTGCTTCACGTTGTTTCTCTGAGATACTCCCTCATAGAGACATCAAGACGATTCGCAAATGGCTGATTGAATACGCCCCCAACACGATAAACGACAAGACAGCATTCGATGTTTATGTAGAATACGCAACATCCAAGGGTGAAAAGGGCGTGATAGGAATAGAGGTGAAATATACCGAAGAAGGCTATAGCGTGGGTAATAAGGAATTTTCCATGATGCGGGATTCCCAGTCTGCCTATTCGGTTACGACTCGTGATAGTGGGTGTTTCCTCAACAACGACCCCATGCAGTTCAACAATCCTGATTTCATTCAATTGTGGAGAAATCACATCCTTGGCTTGGCAATGCTTCAGCAGGGTAAGGCAGACTATTTTGACTCTCTCACGCTATATCCGTCAGGGAACAGCCATTTCCATTCTTCTGGAAGCCACACAGGAACTGTTGCTGCATACGAAGATTTGCTTACGGAGAAAGGTAAGAACACTTTTCATGCCATCACCTATGAAGGTTTCTTTAAGGCTTTGAGAAAGCACTATAAAAATGATAGGAATCTATCATGGTTGGATTATCTGGAAACAAGGTATATCAATATCACAAGATTATAAGGAGACACAAAAGTATAAAAGAAGAGTGATAGAATTGAATAAAGGTAATATGGAGTATAATAATTCTGACATCGCAAAATTCGCCGATAAGTATATCGATTTCTTCGAGAAAGAATTTGGACGTACAACGGAGTCGTATTACCGATTCTTCGATAATAACGATTTCCCCAATGACTGCCAGGAAATAGGTTTTGATATGGATTGTGGGCAAACTTTCATTGATGCATACGGAGAACGTGCATGGAACGACATTCAATGTTTGAAGGACAACATAGAAAAGATAAACGATATCCAGATTATTGGAAATGCACTCTTTTCCCAATGGAGAAACTTCAATCACTGGTCATCTCCCTCATACGCAAATGAGGATACAAAAGAATGGTTTTTAATACTCTTCCGGAAGTTAAAGGATCTCTGTTAATTGTATAAGGCAATAAATAAGAACAAGGTGATAGCTCTATTTTGACACTGATCATTGATTTAGAAATTAAAAATATAAGATGATGAAATATAAGGTAGTTTGGTTAGTTCTTGTCTTTTCTCTACTACTCACAGTATCCTGTACAAGTAGGAAGAGTCTAAACCCTGATAACATCAGTGATGTGGATAGTATTGCTATTACAGACTCTATACACCCTGTTTCACTTCACCATCCGTTGCCAGATGAATTCATGGATGACCATACTCCACCGCCACCACCACCTGATGGTAAGCATTTCGATGGACCGCCACCTCCACCACCTCACGGAAAAGAACGTCCTCCTCATAAGCCAGACAATATGCGCGGCTTCGACCCTGCTTCGGAAGATGACATGGAAGACAACGGCATGAGTCGCTATATGGAGAATAACGATGAAGAGGGATGGGATTGAAAACGGAAACATCAAAAACGAAAGAGTAATGAATAAGACAGAGCGAAAAGAATTTATGAAGGAGGCCGACCGTATCATACAGAAGTTGGCCAATGTGCTTGTCGAAGAAGTTGATCAAGAAAATTCTACGGCATTATTGCTCTATGTCACAGCAAAATTTACTGCAGGCCTGCTACTTGGCCTACAAGAACAAACTGGAGAAATTGATATTGCAGAGCAGTACACATCTTCCGTAAAAGAACTCATGGCCATTTTGGGGAAAGACATGAAGATTCAGGCCATAAAGGACAAGATAAAGGAAAACGAAGAGGAAATTGCCAGGTTAAAATCGAAGCAAGATGAAGTTCTCCGAATAATGTTCAACGATTCTGACAATCAACTTAACTGATTATGAATAGAAGTAATAAGGATTTTAGAAGATCATTCAGCGAAAAGCTGATGGAGCAAATTGTGGGAAATGCTGCTAACGATGACAATATTGCCGTTTCCCCATCGAGACTTCAAGCAGTGTTAGTCCTTCTTTCAAACTGGGCTTCGCCTGACATGCAACGCAAGATTTTAGATGTCGCTGTCGGCGAAAGTGCCGGAATTGAGGATGCAAACGAGTTTTGTCGAAAGGATAATTTCTCCGTTGCTACATGCTATAATATAAGTGGCGAAGTCAGTGAGAGTCCGATAGTTGAACTGAGCACCATCCTTTGGCTTCAGGAACAACTACGTCTTAAGGCTGGGCACATTGCAGATATGAGAGAGGCATTCGGTGTAGAATACGAACGAGTGGACTTTGCCAATCCTGACACGCAAGGCTTAATAGATGCAAAGATCAATGAGGCTTCACACGGTTTGATACCATCCCTAAATGCGAAGGTTGACCCGCTTACCCGGGTTTTGCTTACAGACATCCTCTATTTTAAAGCACATTGGGAAATACCCTTCGAAGAGGAGAATACCGACGAGCTTCCTTTCTATGGGGCTAAAGAAACCGTTGATGTGCCGACAATGTGTATGGAAGAAAGACTGCCCTATAAAGAGACGGACAAGTATCAGATGGTAGAGCTGAGTTATCTGACCGACTTCTCTTCCGAAAAGTCTTATGTGATGCGTATTTATCTGCCCAGGCTGTGTGTTTCTAATATCGAGTTGCTACGGGCAATAGCTGAGAAAGATGCAAAACAAGAAGTTAAGGAAGAACACGTCTGCTTGTATCTCCCGAGATTCTCCGCTGAGACGGACATCAAGATGACTAACATATTTCAACAGCTGGGACTGAAGGAATTATTCACTTCAACAGACATTCTCCCCCAACTCGCGGACAATATACAGATTTCAGACATAGCACAGAAAGTAAAGATCATAGTAAATGAAACTGAGACTGAAGCTGTTGCATTGACATCCATTGTCTGTGCAGGCTGTCTTCCCCCAGAAGAAGATGATAAACCAATCGTGATGACGGTTGACCGTCCTTTCCTCTTTGAGATAGTGGAAGAGACAAGTGGTACTATATTATTCACCGGCATAATAAACGATATAGAATAATAGGATAATAGTGATATGACTCGACAACATATAGTATTTCTGACAGGTGCGGGCGTTAGTGCTGAAAGTGGATTGAGTACATTCCGTGGTAAGGATGGCATGTGGACAAACGAGGAGTGGGTTCACCTGGCCAGTACGGATGCCCTCTATAATGAGACACAGAAGTGCCGAACGATGCTCACCGCATGATAGCAGAGCTGGAGAAAGAGCATGAGGTGACGGTGATCACGCAGAATGTGGATAACCTGCATGAAAGGGCTGGATCGACACGGGTCATACACCTGCATGGGGAACTGAGCAAGGTCTGCTCGATGGGTAACCGCACGACTTGCGTGAAGGAATATCCGCTGACAACGCCCATCAGGGTGGGGGATAAGGCAGAGGACGGTTCGCAACTAAGGCCCTATATCGTGATGTTTGGCGAGTATATCGATAGCATGAATGTAGCTGTTGACATCGTGAGCAAGGCCGATATCTTCGTGGTCATTGGCACCTCGCTGAAGGTCTATCCGGCAGCAGGGTTCATCAACTATGCCCACCATGAAGTGCCTAAGTTCGTGATTGACCCAGGAGAGATGGAGCAATGCACGCATTTGGGCTTCACCCACTTCAAAACCACAGCCACAGAGGGCATGAAGATGTTGCTGGAGGCATTCAAGGAATTGTAATTATATGGAGAATAATGACGAAGAAGGTTGGAACTAAGGTATGATACGTAATAAATACTAAAAATGTGATTTTTCTTTTAGGAAATAGCCGAAAAATGTGATTTATTTCTTAAATTTGCAGTCG
>Ga0256407_10014550_pt1 | contig 10324 bp, 7 predicted proteins | sample RumenRJG_04DNA_FD_193489 | JGI IMG/M metagenome (GOLD analysis project Ga0256407, IMG submission 193489) | Bovine rumen microbial communities from Lethbridge, Alberta, Canada - RJG_04 | ecosystem: Host-associated > Mammals > Digestive system > Stomach > Rumen | place: Canada: Alberta | collected... | reverse complement strand
TCCTCTTGTCAAGATGATTGTCTGTGTACGTTCTGGAATCGTAAATTGACTCCTCAATTCGGCAGCTGCAGCGAGGAAACTGGAGATTCCTGGGGTGATATGGTAGTCCATTCCTTCTTTGTCGAAAAAAGCCATCTGTTCCTGGATAGCCCCAAAAATACAGGGATCACCTGTATGTAGCCGAACGATGAACTTTCCCTCGTCATAGAATTGCTTCATCAACTCACATTGCTCTTCGAGGTTCATATCAGCTGACGAACGAACCACAGCTCCTGGCTTGTGGCACTCTGTCAAAGCCTTAGGCACCAGTGAGCCTGCATATAATATAAGGTCGGCACGTTCGAGCATCTTGCGCCCTCTAACAGATACCAAGTCAGGATCACCAGGACCTGCACCTACAATCTCAACATGCCCCTTCTTCTCTCTCAAATATTTGTAATCGATGGCGAGGGCAGCTGTCCAGTTCTTGCCTTTCACTTTAGGAACAATCAGTTTACCATGATTTGAACCTAAAATGGCAGCAGCCTCACAAACGCTAGGTGTACCTACATGTTTTTGAACAGTTTTGCTGGGATTAGGCACCTCAACCTTGGCGAGTTCCTCTGCTGTATAAAAAACAAGTTCTTCTCCTAAATCATCAACGAGCATCGCACAGAATTCCTCGTCCTCCTTCACATCGATGGTACAATAGCGTTTGTAGCAAGGCAATACACCAATCTGACTCATGGTCTCGTCAATCTGGTCGTAGATGTCCTCATAGTCATCAGGATGACTGGCGAGTCCAAAGCCCAAAGCTGCTATCATAGGCACGAAATGCAGTTCGAGTACACCGTATGGTACACAGAGGTTGTAGGGCGTCACCAGAATGACCAGCTTAAACTTCTTGGGATCTACCTCTTCGAGGCTTTTCACGACAGTCACATGCTCAGGCAATGTCTTCTCCAGATAGTCCGTACCCTCATCGCAGATTTCCATCAACAGGGCCGTAGGCTCGCGATTGACGAAAGCAAAGATACATTCATTCATATCGTCGTCGCTGGCGATGGCCCAGTTGAATCGTTCTGCAAAGGTGTCGAGTGCCCAGAGTCCTGCATTGTCGCTCTGGGTGGTAATCACCTCACGGGCACCGGTGATAGCAGCCACCTCCCTTGTTAGGTCATTGGCACCTCCGATATGACCAGAAAGAACGGAGATGGCGTTCTGCCCCAAACTATCAACACACACTATAGCCGGATCCTCGTGCTTATCCTTGATATAAGGTGCAATCGTCCTCACGCAAATGCCCATCGCTCCAATGAAGATGAAGGCATCTTGCTTCTTCCATTCCTTACCCACCTCTGAGCGCTGAATCATTTTGGCTTTCAGCTCCCATTTCAGCATTGAGGCTATCTCACTGCCAGCCTCACTGATTTGTATAATCGCTATCTTTTGCATTTCAGTATAGTTATTGGATGATTGTCGTTTAATTGGATATGTAGCGGAGGTTCTTGCATAAGTCCTAATTCTGCACAAGCCTCATTCCAGAGCTTCTGGCTGTCTGTTGTAACCTTAGGAGCTATGACGCTATTGAATACGACAACTCCATCATTAGATAACACAGACAACACCTTAGCCATGATTTCTTTCAACTTTCCACCATGTCCTCCAATGAATACTGCATCAGGATGAGGAAGATTGGTAATGTCTTGCTTTAGAAAATCACCGATATGGATGTTGATACCTGGAGCACCGAAATGATGCATGTTTTCATAAATTATAGCCTCGCACTCAGGACGAATCTCAAAAGCTTCTATCTGTAGATGAGGGAACTGCAGACGTGCTTCAATTGAAACACTGCCCGTACAGAAACCGATGTCCCAAAAGACGCGTCTATTAGAAAGATCAAGAGCTTGAAGTGTCAACAATCGAATAGGCATCTTCGTTATCATCTTCTCACGTCCATTGAGCAATGCAAATTCAGAGTCAGGAATACCGTAGGGTTTCGCGTGCTCGGCGGTTTTGCCGTCGAGTATCACGCAGTTTGGCATGGAGAATTCACGATGGATAGCATCTTCTAGGGTAAGTGTTGTTACTTTCTCTTGTGCAGGACTGCCCAGATGTTCACCCACATGCATCTGATAATTAGTATAACCATAATCCAACATGCGTTGGGCAATAGCTGTTGGGGTGTGTTCACGATCTGTAAGGATACCTATCTTTTCTGTCCTTTCGATGAGAGCTTTGTCAAACTCAGGCCAAGGGCGCCCTGTCAGTGAGACAATGCGCATACCATGATAAGGCATTACCAGACGATGTGCCAGCATCTGCAAGGAGTTAAACGTGGGATACACCACGATATCTGCCTCTGACATCTTACGCTGAATCGTATTGGCAAAACCAAAGAACAAGGGATCGCCAGATGCGAAGACAATTAATTTACAATTTGACAATTTACAATTTACAATTTTGTATTCCTCGAAGACGTCGTCGAGGGGAACGGTTATATCTATCCATTCCGCATCTGTAGGCAGCAACGAAGCCACTATCTCATGATGGCGCTTACCACCAGAGAACACCTTACCACCTTTTATAATCTCCAACACTTCAGGCGGGAACCAAGGTTTAGGATTGTCCGTAATTCCTATAATGATGAACTTCATAAATCTCTTCCAGGTTTCAGTTGTTCGGCGTCATCGAAAGTAAGAATCGCATTGCAAAGGGTAGCAGCAAGATTGCTTCCTCCCTTTCTGCCCTCAACGATAATCTTGGGTATTTCTTTAAATGGCTTTACCATGTGTTTAGACTCACGAACATGTACGAACCCAACAGGTGCTGCGATGATACCAGCGGGATGAGCCTTGCCCTTACGAATCAAGTCGCAAAGTTCCATCAATGCTGTAGGAGCATTACCAAAGGCGAAGAGTGCATCAGGATGCTCTTCTACAGCCAGACGAATGCCAGCCTGCGTGCGAGTAATCCCTTGTGTGTTTGCCATATCAACCACTCGTGGATCACTCAGATAGCATTTAGCTTCAATGCCTAATCGTTGCAGAGCGCCTTTGCGTATTCCACTTGTCACCATGGTGACATCTGATATGATAGTCTTCAGCGAGCCATCCTTCACCTTCTCATATAAAGATTCCACTGCATGAGAATCGGTATAAAGTATGTCCTCCATCTCGAAATCAGCAGTCGTATGGATGGCATGTAACAAGGCCCATTTATGCCCTAGAGGATAGTCTTTTTTCAATTCGCTGGCAATGGTGCGGAACGATTCAATCATAATTTCCTGACCAATCTTGTTCCCATCATCATCCTGCTCCCGATAATATCCCCGTGGAGTTATCATCTTTCCATCAGCTATATACGACTGCGAATTACCAATCAGGATAACGGTAAACATATCGACATCTTCTGGGTCAAATGTACCTAATGTCGTAACCTTGATTTCCTGTTCCTCTCGACCTGCCTGACGCACATAGCCTACAGGCGTTTCTGCAGAGCGCTCTTTTAAGAACAATTCCTGCAGACGATACAATTGCCAATATCGTCCATGGGATTTCGGATTGTAAATAGCAGTCACGAAGTCGCCCATCGCTGCAGCCTTGATACGTCGTTCTATCACCTCCCATGGCGTCATCAAGTCAGACAAAGAGATGAGACATACATCATGACCTATGGGAGCACCTAATAAGGAGGCTGCTTTTTGGAATGCAGAGATACCGGGTAAGGTGACTATTTCAATATTAGAATGACGTTCCTGATTCATCTCATAAATCAGTGGAGCCATTCCATACAGGCCAGCGTCACCAGAAGATATTACCACAACGTTTTTATCTTGTTCAGCCAGTTCGAAAGCTTGCAGAGCTCTTTCGCGCTCTTTCTTCATACCCGTATCAATACACTCGCAATCCGCCTTTACAAAAGGTTCGATGAACTGGAAGTAGTATTTATAACCTACAATAGCATCCGCCTCTCGAACTGCGTCAAGTACAGCAGGAGTAATATCTTCTTTACTGCCAGGACCAATGCCTGCAACAATTATTTTTCCCATACCCACTCTATTTTTTGATTACTCGCTAATCTGATATTTTTCTTTACGCTCGCGCTTAGCCTTCTGGGGAACACCCTGAGGACCGGAGATGGCACGAACAGTCTTCACTCCCCGATAGCCATTCCAGCGATCGTGAATCTTGCGGACATAATCGACGGTTTCAGAGCCACGCATATAACCGTTCTTGACAACGGGGTCGTTGTAATACTGGGGTTGCGAGAGTCCTAGCACAAAGGGCTCCACCTCGTGCCAACGAGTGTCATTACGCCCATGCTTTCGGGCCAAAGCCATTGCGTCGCGAATATGAAAATGTCCACCATTATAGGCTGCCAACACAAACTTGGTACGCTCAGAATGTTCGCGGATATCGGAGAAGTTGCGCTCCAGTTCGGCAAGATAGCGCACCGCAGCTGCAATGTTCTGCTCAGGGTCGTAGATGTTAGCCCGTGAGAGTCCCAGATGGTCGGCAGTGCCAGGCATAATCTGCATCAATCCGCAAGCACCTGCCCACGAGCGAGCCTTGGGGTCGAAGGTGGACTCCTGATAACACTGGGCAGCCAGCAAGCGCCAGTCCCAACGGATAGTAGAGGCATAGCGCTGGAAGAAGCCGTCGTAATGGGAGATAACGCCACCCGCACGATTCAACATGGGGGCAAAGACGCGTCGACGAACGGCACGGTTGGACAACAGAAATTCTTCTTCCTTCTTCACCTCAGCCAGCATGCCGGGCTTATACCATGCCTTCAGTTCTTCTTCCAAATCTTCCTTATCGTCGCCAACCAACCAGCCCAGTCCTTTCTTGGTCATAGGATAGCAGATGAGATCGGCCTCGCCATCATCCAGTCGTTGCAACATCTCAGCAGAATCGCGACACACTTCCATGCGCAGGCTGACACCCAGCTTATCGGCAAACTTCTGCGCCAACAGATACTGGGCACCCAGATGGCGACCGCGATAGTCGTAATAGGTTTCAGGACCCGTAAGCGTGAGGGCTATCAACTCGCCATTACGCTGAATTTCGTCTAGGTCGAAACTGTCATCAGTAGGGATAGTGTCCGCAATCTCACCCCACGGTGTGACTACGGTTTCTTGCTTTTTCTGTCCGCACGAACAGAGCAGAATCAATAGAAATATGAGTGTTGTATACAATTTCACGATGCAAAGGTACTAAAATAAAAAATAATTTTGTAACTTTGCACGCACAAATCTAAATTAGGAGAAAAGAAATCAATATAAATCATGTTAAGAATAGCTGTACAATCAAAAGGTCGTTTGTTCGACGATACCATGAATCTGCTTGCAGAAGCAGATATCAAAGTGAGTGCATCAAAGCGTACGCTGTTGGTGCAAAGCAGTAATTTTCCCTTGGAAGTGCTTTACCTGCGCGACGATGATATCCCCCAGTCGGTAGCTTCTGGTGTGGCAGACATCGGTGTGGTGGGCGAAAACGAGTTCATAGAGCGTGGCGAGGATGCCGACGTCATTTCACGTCTGGGATTCTCGAAATGCCGTCTGTCACTGGCCATCCCCAAGGAGATAGACTATCGTGGCGTGAACTGGTTTAATGGCAAGAAGATTGCCACTTCGTATCCCAACATTCTGCGCAAGTTCATGAAGGAGAACGCGATAGAGTGCGAAATCCACGTGATTACGGGTTCGGTAGAAATCAGCCCAGGCATTGGTCTGGCTGATGGTATCTTCGACATTGTTTCGTCTGGTTCGACACTGGTGAGCAACAACCTGCGCGAGGTAGAGGTGGTGATGCAGAGCGAGGCCCTGCTGATAGGCAACAAGAATCTGAGTGCCGGCAAGCGTGCCACGCTGGACGAGATGCTGTTCCGCTTCAAGGCTGTAAAGGATGCCGAAGATAAGAAATATGTACGCATGAATGCGCCCAAGGCTCGTCTGCAGGAAATCATCGATGTGCTGCCTGGACTGAAGAGTCCCACCATCATTCCATTGGCTGACGACGACTGGTGCTCCGTACACACCGTATTGGACCAGAAGCGTTTCTGGGAAATCATTGGCAAACTGAAGGAGATGGGTGCACAGGGTATTCTGGTGACCCCGATTGAAAAAATGATTTTATAAATGAAGATATACAAGAATCCCTCGAAAGACAGATGGGCTGAGATTATTGCTCGTCCACGCTTAGACCTCACAAAGCTGAACGATACGGTGGCTACGGTGTTGGCTGATGTCAAGGCACGTGGCGACGAGGCTGTGAAGGAATATGAGCTGAAGTTCGACAAAGCTGAGCTGAAGAGCTTGGCGGTGACGGAGGCGGAAATGGACGAGGCGGAGCAATTGGTAAGCAACGAACTGCGCGACGCCATCATTCTGGCGCACCATAACATCAAGGTATTCCACATCTCACAGCGTTTCGTGGGTCAAAAGGTAAAGACCCAGGAGGGTGTGGTTTGCTGGCAGAAGAGCGTAGCCATCGAGAAGGTAGGTCTCTACATTCCTGGAGGCACTGCCCCACTCTTCTCTACGGTACTGATGCTGGCAACACCTGCCAAAATAGCCGGTTGCAAGGAGATTGTGCTGTGTACGCCTCCTAACAAGGAAGGCAAGGTGAACCCTGCCATTCTGGTGGCAGCACGCATTGCCGGGGTGAGCAAGATATTCAAGGCTGGTGGTGTACAGGCCATTGGCGCTATGGCTTACGGTACGGAGAGTGTGCCCAAGGTCTTCAAGATATTCGGTCCAGGCAATCAGTATGTAATGGCTGCCAAGCAACAAGTGAGTCTGGACGAGGTGGCTATCGATATGCCAGCAGGTCCTTCGGAGGTGTGCGTACTGGCTGACGAGACGGCGAACGCAGAGTTTGTGGCTGCCGACCTGTTGTCGCAGGCTGAACATGGCATCGACTCGCAGGTACTCTTCATCACTACCAGCGAAGAGAAGCTGAACGAGGTGCAGGCCGAGGTGGAGCGCCAATTGCAACAACTGCCCCGAAAGGAGATGGCGGCTAAGGCTTTGGAAAACAGCTGTTACGTGCTCGTCGATTCCGTTGACGAGATGATTGCCCTCTCGAATGCCTATGCCCCTGAGCACCTGATTCTGCAGGTGAAGGACTATGAGCAGTTGGCTGAGCGCGTGGTGAATGCGGGTAGCGTATTCTTGGGTCCGTATGCTTGTGAGAGTGCTGGCGACTATGCAAGTGGTACGAACCATACGTTGCCTACACACGGCTATGCTACTGCCTATAATGGTGTGAACCTGGACTCCTATTGTCGTAAGATTACCTTCCAGCACCTGACTGCCGAGGGTATTCAGCACATAGGACGTGCGGTAGAACTGATGGCAGAGGCTGAACAGCTGGATGCACACAAGAATGCTATGACAGTGCGCATGAAGGCAATTAGTAATGAGTAATTAGTAATGAGTAATTATGATTAGCTTAGAGAAACTGGTTAGACCTAATATATGGAAGTTGGCACCTTATTCTTCAGCCCGTGACGAGTATTCGGGCAAGGAGGCGCATGTGTTTCTGGATGCCAACGAGAATCCTTATAATACACCCTATAACCGTTATCCCGACCCCCTGCAGCGCGAACTGAAAAGTGTGCTGAAGAAGGTGAAGGGTGTGCCTGAGGATATGATATTCCTGGGCAACGGAAGTGACGAAGCCATCGATTTGGCTTATCGTGTGTTCTGCAATCCCGGGGTGGACAATGTGGTAGCCATCGCCCCCTCGTATGGCATGTACCAGGTGTGTGCAGACATCAACGACATAGAGTATCGCACCGTTCTGCTGGACGAGCACTATCAGTTCTCTGCCGACAAGCTGTTGGCTGCCTGCGACGCCCACACCAAAATGATCTGGCTCTGCTCGCCCAACAATCCTACGGGCAACTCGCTGAATCGTGACGAGATGCTGAAAGTAGTCAATCAGTTCGAGGGTATCGTCATCATTGACGAGGCGTACATCGACTTTGCCCAACAGATGTCCATGCGTCAGGAATTGCCCACGCATCCTAACCTCATCATCCTGCAAACCATGTCGAAGGCGTGGGGCTCAGCAGCCATCCGTCTGGGAATGGCGTTTGCCTCAAAGGATATCATTGCCATATATAATAAGGTGAAATATCCGTATAACGTAAACCAGTTGACGCAACAGCAGGCACTCTCCGCCCTGAAGAATCCCTTCGAGGTTGACAATTGGGTACGCATTCTGCTCGAAGAGCGCACCCGACTGATTCAGGCCTTCACGGAACTGCCCATCGTGGAAGAGGTGTTCCCCACGGATGCCAACTTCTTCCTGGCTCGCATGACGGATGCACAAGCCATTTACGACTATCTGGTCAGCGAGGGTGTCATTGTGCGCAATCGCACCCGTGTACAGTTGTGCCAGAACTGCTTGCGCATCACCATTGGCAGTCTTTCGGAAAACAACGAGCTGATAGGTGCCCTGCGGAAATACTAGATGGAACGACTTTGGAATCGTAACTACTTAAAGGTGATGACAGCCAACTTTGCGCTGTTCTTCGCCTTTTATTTGCTCACACCCCTGTTACCCCTGTATCTCTACGAGACGTTTGGGGCTACGAAAGATGTGATAGGACTGGTATTGTCGGGCTATACCATCGTAGCCCTGCTGTTCCGTCCGTTCAGTGGATTTTTCGTCGATTCCTTCCCACGCAAAATGGTGTTGCTCATTGCCTATAGTGCCTTTGCCATCTTCTTTGCGGGCTATCTGGCAGCATCTTCCCTACTCCTTTTCACCATCGTCCGCACGTTGCACGGAGGTCCCTTCGGAGCCGTCACCGTTGCCAATTCCACGGTAGCCATCGATGTGCTGCCTTCTTCGCGACGCAACGAGGGCATTGGCTATTACGGCTTAAGCAACAACCTGGCAATGGCTATATCGCCCACCTTTGCCATCTTCGTCTATAACGAGACGCACAACTTCCAACTGCTGTTCTGGTTGGCATTGGCAGTGGCTACCTTCGGACTGATAGTCGATTCCACCGTCACCCTTAAGAAACCTCAGCCTTCATCCATCAGCCCTCAGCCTTCAGCCCTCTCGCTCGACCGATTCTTCTTGAAGAGTGGTTGGCTCATTGGCGTCAACATGGTGTTCTTTGGCTTCTGCTTTGGTGTGCTGAGCAATTACCTCGCCATCTACGGCAAACAAGTGCTGGGCATGACGGGAGGCACAGGTGCCTGGTTCATGCTCTGTTCCATCGGACTCATTCTCTCGCGTCTGCAAGGGGGAAAAGCACTTCGTGAGGGTAAGCTGACGCAGAATGCAGCAGAGGGCATGGTCATCTCGCTCGTGGGCTATACCTTATTTATTCTGATGCCTACCCTCTCATCCATCTTCCATCTTACATCATCCATCTTACCTCATATTGGTTACTACGGTTCAGCCATCTTGATTGGTTTGGGCAATGGTCACCTTTGGCCCGCTTTCCAGAACATGATGATTTCCGTAGCCCATCATAATGAGCGTGGAACAGCCAACTCCACCATCCTCGTATCGTGGGATTGTGGCATGGGCTTGGGCATCCTTGTCGGCGGTGTTATTGCTGAGCTCCTGGGCTATTCGGCTGCCTTCTGGACGGTCGCTATCATCAATTTAGCAGGTGTCACACTTTATTTCGTGCGCACCCGCCAGTTCTTTATCGTTCGAAGGTTGTCGTAAACAGATTGCTTTAATTGAAGGAACAGGAAAGTTTTTTAGAACCTTGACTTTCGTCGAGCTTCAAAACCTTCCTGTCCTAGTTGAATATTTGAATAAATGAGTGCAGAGCCAAGCTCGCTTGAGCTATGCCGAATGCTGAAAATATCGACGAAGTCAATATTTGCATACTTTAGGGTAGCTCTTGGAGCAACTTCCTATATGTGCCGTGGGCAATGCGCTCGATGATGCCGTCCTGTAGGAATCGGGTGATGTTGCGCGAAGCCGTAGGCTGAGAGCATTGGAATGAATCCATCATCTGCTGCGTCTTGAACTCGTCAGGCAATTTGCGGTAGCAATCGTCAAAACGGGTTGTCCTGCGGCGTACCACAAACTCCTTGTTCTGGTCGGCAAAGTAATTGAACGCCATCTCGCCAAAGAAGAACTGCTGGCACTTGTATTGGATTTCCATCGCCAGGCGGCAGAGCCGCTTGTCGGTATCATCCATTGTCAGCGTCTTCGACTCCTGCCACTCGTCCCAATGGCGCATCAGAATGAAGGGCAAAGAAATGCCGATGCCGTAGTACGGGATTCGCTTCAAAAGCGTGCGGTCTGCTTTGTCACCGTTGAACTCCGCAATCTCCAAGTGGTTTGATTGCCAG
>Ga0256407_10014549_pt1 | contig 10324 bp, 6 predicted proteins | sample RumenRJG_04DNA_FD_193489 | JGI IMG/M metagenome (GOLD analysis project Ga0256407, IMG submission 193489) | Bovine rumen microbial communities from Lethbridge, Alberta, Canada - RJG_04 | ecosystem: Host-associated > Mammals > Digestive system > Stomach > Rumen | place: Canada: Alberta | collected... | reverse complement strand
GTGATATTTACAAATATTTTAATTATTTAAAAAAAAAAATTAATATTTGTCAATTTATTTATTTTAAATTAATTGTTTTATATAAAAAAAATATTATTTTTCTTTTTATTTATATTAAATTACATTATAATTTTATTCTGAATTTTTTTCTTCACCACATTTAATATTAGCAAGAGAGTCGATTTTATATAATAATTTTTCTTCTTTAACTTCTTCATTATTTTCATTATTCCCATTATTAACAATATCCCCAATTGAATAATCTAAAATATTAATATTTTGTTTATTAGAATTTTCATTTTCATATTTTTTATTTATTCCATTACTATTATAAGAATATTCTCCAAATGAACCTTTTAAACTTTTAGTTTCACTTAATAACATTAATGAAAAATTATTATTATCATTATTTAATTTTTCATTTTTATTTTCTTTTGAATTATCAGAAAAACTATTAAATTTTGGTGATGAACTTATATTATTATTTGTATTATTTGTTATATTATAAAAACTTTTACTTACACTTAAATCAAAATCATTTGAATTATCATTTAAATTAAAACAACTTTTACTTAAACTTATATTAAATTCATCATTATTATTTTTTTTTACACTATTCATAATATTTGAATAATTATTTTTTAGAGAAGATAATTCTTTTAATTTTTCAAAAAATGATGTGTCAATATTAATATTTAAAAGTTTTTTTATTGAATTTATTTTTGATAAAAATAAATCTTTGATTTGTTCTATTAAAATAATTTTTTTTTCTTCATCATTTCCATTACTATCAAATATATCAATTGATAATTCTGCAGTATTATTATTTCTTGAATTATTAATTGATTTACAATTACTTTGAGATTGATTTAATGTATTTTTTTGATATATATTATTAAAAGAGATATTCATTAATAATTCAAATACTTCAATTGAAAAATTAATTAATGATTTAATGATTACTATTTGTTTTTCATTCATTTCTTTTATATTTTTTATATCTTTTTCATATTTTTCTTTTAAATATGAATTATCTTGTTTTAAATCAAAAATTAAATTTGAATATTTATTTGTTAAAAGTTCGTTTTCTGTATTTTTCATTTCTAAAATATTATTTAAAGACTTATTTTTTTCTGTTAATATTTTATTTTCATTTTGTAATCTTACATATTGTAATTTTAATTCAAAAATTTCATCTTGAGATTTTACAATTTCTTTATATTGATATTTAGAAAATGAATTTGAACGAGATGATAAAATTTTATTTTCATTTGAATTAACTGAAGATAAACTTATTTCAATATTATTTTTTGGCATTTCTTTTTTTATACTTCTTTCTGTTAAAATATTTAAGTTTTGATTTGAATTTGAATGAATATATTTTGTATCTGATAATATATTTCTCTTTTTATTTTGATGAGATTTTTTCAATTGAGTTGGTGATTTATTTTGTTTTATCGAACATGATAAAGTTTTATTTATTGGTTCATAATTAATATGATTTTTACTATTTTTAAATATTGTTTTCCTTTTAATATTACTATAAGATGCTAAATTTGTAATATTTGAAATATTATTTCTTTTCATTTTTTTATTCAATTATTTGTTTTATTTTTAAAATTTAATTTATTTAAATAATATATAAATTTATTATTATATATAAACTGAATTAGAAAAAAATATTATTATTTTTTAATTTTATCTTTTTCATATTCATTTTTATTTTCATTTTCTTTTTTATATTCTTCATTTTCTTTCCTTTCTTCTTTCTGATTACCAATTAACCAATTAATACAAAAATTAATAGTATCATTAGTTTTCTTTGCAAAATTTTGAATAGTTTCACTTTTACTAAACTCAATTCCTTTATCAAAAAAACTTTTCCCAGTATTACTAATTGTTTCAGTAATTCCTTTACTTTCTTCAATAGTTTTATTCATCAAATTCCCTATAAAATTGTGAAAAGAATTATCATTATTATTATTATTTTCATTTTTAGAACCAATAGAAATAAATTTATTATTATTATTATTTAAATTATTATTATCATTTAAACTTTTTAAAGCTTCTTCATTTGAAGGAGCTTGTTCTTTAATAGGTAAATTTTTAGCTTTATTTTTTAAATATTTTCTATAAAAATCCATAATTTTACTATGATATAAAATATTTTTATCAACTTTATTTTTATCAATATCATATTTTTCAAGTAATATTCTTAAATTTTTATTACCTCCTATTTTCATTAAATTAATTTGATTTTCATTCCAAGTATCTAATGTTATTGATTTAATATAACTTATATCTACTCCATATCCTCTATGTATACCTGAACAATTAATACATAAGTAAATTGCATTATTTATTGATGCCCAGTTTGTTGGTGATTTTCCACAGTCAAAACATTGTTGATTTTCTGTATCTTTTAATAAAATTGTAAGTTCTGATATCATGTTCATTTTGATTTATAATTTTATTTTTTTTAAATATATTTTTTTTCTAATGTTTTTTATTAAAATTTAGTATAAAGAAATTAAATATATTTTATTTTAAAATTATTATATATATATAAAATTATAGATATTTGATTAGGGTTTAAGTTATATTTTAAATTATTTATTCTATTACATAAATATTTTTTTCCTATAAAAAATATTATTATAAATTGTATTTATTATATTTTGTCTTTTTTTTTGGATTTACTAATATAATATATTATATTTAATTATTTATTTTCTTTTTAAAAATTTTTTTTTATTTTATTAATTTTTCAATAATATTAATTATAATTTTGAAATAAATTTACTCCATTTACCTTTTTTATTATTTTTTTATTTTCTAAAATAATTTTATTATGACTATCATTTTTTTTCATATTTTTATTCTGGCTTTTTTTAATATAATTGCTAAAATTATTAATTGTATAAACTGGTTTTTTTTTCAATCCAGAAATATTACAAGCAGAACTTAAAGGTTTAGAAATTTTAGGAGGTGAAGGACTTGTTTTAATTTTTTTATTTAAATATGGAATTATTAATTTTTGTTGTATTTGATTAGAAGGAGTTTTATTAATAATTTTTTTTTTATTTCTTTCTGTTGAATTTGTATTTGGCGTATATGATATATTTTTATTTCCAGAATAGAAAAAAATATTTTTTTTTAAAATTGAATTTTTTTGTTCAATTTTTTGTTTTAAATTAATAGGTGAATTTATTGTAAATGAAGAATTTTTAATTTCTGAATTATTTATTATATTTTCTAATGGATTATTTTTAAAATTTTTTTCTAGAGAAATACTTTTTTTTGTAATATTTTTACTTAATAATAAACATGATACTGATGAATTTGAACGATTTTTTTTTTTTGATTTATTATCAAATAAATTATTATTTAATCCTATTGATATTCTCCAAGATGATGAATAAGAATGATTTGTTTTTGATTGATTTTTATTATTTTTATTATTTATCATTTTTTTAATAAATTTATCAATAAAATCTTTTTTTTTATTAGTTTGATAACTTTGATTAGGAGGTATATTTTGTGTTTTAAAATTGGATTTTTTATTATTTCTTTCAATAGAATTTTTAATTTGAATTTGCTTTATTTTTAAATTTATGATTGGAATTTCATTTTTATCTTCATTTATATTTTTTTCTCTATCTTTAAAAGGAGTTATTGATATTTCATCTAATAATTTTTTATTAAAATTATCATTATCATCTTTAGTCATTACTGAAGTTTTTTCATTTGATATTAATTGTTCTTTTTGAAAATCAATATTTTTAACATAATCTGGTTTAAAGTTATAATTATTTATTTTATTTTCTGATTTGTTCTCTGAAAAAAAAATACTTTTATAACTTATTTCTAAATCTTCTTTTTTAATATTTGAATTTTTTTGAATATTTAAATTATTTTTTGAATCAATACTTTGTGATATTGTCATTGAAATATCATCAATTGAATTAGGTGACATTATTAAATCATTTTTTCCTTTATATGAATTATTTAAATCACATTCACTAATTATACATTTTCCATTTAAAATTTGAATTATTATTTTTTTGTTTGAATCCATATTTAAATTTAAAAAAATAATTTATTATTTTATTTAATCTTCAAAAAACAAAAATTATCTCAAAAATATCTATCTATTTGATGAATTTTGATATATTTATATCTTTAAATAAATATATCTAATTAATTTAATTGAATTATAACTATTTAAATATTAAAAAAAATATTTAAAAAAAAATATTTTAAAATTAATAAAGTAAAAAATATAAATAAACAATAAAAAAAGATTTTTTATAAACAAATTTTTAAATTAAAAAATAGATATTTATAGACACATATATATGTTACTATTTACAATATATTTTTAATAATAGTATTTACTTATTAATCTAAATTTACATATATAGAAAGATATCTTCTTTATATAGAAAAGAAATTATTAATTCTATTATATCTTTTTAATAAGTTTTAATTACTTTTACTTTTTTGAACTTTTCTTTTTAAAGGTTTTTCTGATTTTAATTCATCTACTAATGTGTAGAGGTATTTTATTGGTAAAATACATTCTTTTTTATTTTCTTTTTCATTTGAATTATTTGTACATTCTGAAACTGGATTTGTATTTAGTTCTGAAAAAGGAGATTCAAAATGAAATAATTTATTTGAAAAAATATTATTATCATATGTATTTCCTTGATAAAATTCTTTAATTTCAATTTTAAAATTTTGAATACAACTTTTTTTTTGATTTAAACTTTTAAATTGAATTTTATTTGAATTATTATTAATTTCAGAATTAATTATTAAAAGTAATTTTGTTCTAATGGTATTATATTTGTTTTCCATTTTATAATTATAAACGTCTTATTTTTAATTTTAATTATTTAATTTATAATTATTTTATAAAAAACTCATTTAATTTTTATATTAATTTTCTTTTATTCAAAAAAGATATTTAATATTTTAAATCATTATTTTGGGTTTTTTGATAATAAAAATAAAATTATATGTAAAATTAATTGAAAAGGCTTTTTGAAAATTTTATTTTCATATAAATAATCATTATTTATTTTAATTATTAAATATTATTTATTTTAATTTTCCAAAATTATTATTATATAATTAACTTATTAAATCAAAAAATAAGAAGTAATTTATTTTTTTCAAATAATAATTTAATAATTAAATCTGAATAAATGAACAGAAAAGAAAAATTAATTTAATTATTAAACCTTTATATTATAATTTATATTATAATTTTCTTTATTATTATAATAAAATATAATGTATATTGAAATAAACTAACAATCTTATTAAATTTTATAAAAATTGATTTTAATATGGATATTATAAAAATTAAAAAGAAAAATTAATTAAAAAAATGGAATCATTAAATTTAGACTTTAAAAAATTATCAGTAAAAAAGGGTAAAAATTCCAGAAATGAATATATAGATTCATTTAGAAAACAACAATTAAAATTTGCAAATACAAAAAGTTATGATATTAGTTTTCAAAATTTATTAAAACATACAAAAAATGTAAATATTACTGGAAATACAAGTATAATTAAATCATCATCAATTGAGAAAGATACAACTCCAAAAAAACAAATTATTTCTACTAAAAATATTAATAGTGTCAATAATAAAATTATTAAACATAAAAAAACAAACTCAGTAACAATAGAAATTAATCCTCAAGATTTTAAAAAAAAAGAACAAGTTATTAAAATTTCTCCTCAAAAAAAACAAACTAAAGTGATATATAAAAGAAGAAATACTTCAAATTCTGATAATATACATTCAAATATTAATTCAAAAGAAAAAGTTAAATATGAACCAATTAATCAAAATGATATAAGAAAAGAAAAAGAAAAAGAAATTTCAACTTTATCAACATCACAAGTAACAAATCCAGAAAAAATTAATAATGAATCATTTGAAAAATATGATACAATTATTATAAGTAAAGATGATAATAGAAGAGCAAAATTTTTTATTAAAACAACTAGAAATAAATTAAAAAATAGTGCTTCTTTTAATTATTTAAATACTATTAATTATACTGATAATAAATGTTTATCTAGTAGAAATTATAATATTGAAAAAAAAAATATTGGAAAAAAAATGTTTAATACTGATAAAAAAGTAATAAATACTTATATTGGAAATTTTAATTCTGCTTCTAATTTTTTTATTCATAAAGATTTGTGTTTAAATATTGAAGATTTAATTATGATTGAAGATAAATTTAGTAAATTAATTAAAGCAATTCATGAAGAAAATAATAATTTAGTAAATAAATTGTGTTTTGAATGGTGGAATTTTTATTTTAATTGCTCATTTAAAGGAAATTGTAATTATTTATTTAATGAATCAAGAAATAAAAATGTAATTACTTATCATAATTCTCTTTTATTAATAAGTATAATTTTAATTTATGATATATCAATTAAATCAATATTATTTTCTAAATTAATTGATTTTATGAAAAAAATAATAATTTTAAATTATCAAAATTACTTATATATTTGTTTAATATTAATAAATAGAATTAAAACAGAGTATCTTCATAGTAAATGGGTAGAACAACTTAAAGAAATAATATATTCGAAAATATCAAATAAAACATTATTAATAAATCAAATAGAAAAAAATTTATTTTCCCTTAATCAATTATTATCAACAGTAATCTCAGTTTATAATAATAAAAATGCATTAAATCCTAAAATCCAATTAATATATAAAAACTATTCAAAATATGATTCAGATACATTAAATAAAATTTTTATGAGTGATATACTTCATATAGAAAATCAAGGAGGTTCAATAGTATTTTCATCAAAAAAACAAAGTAATCCTTTAAATTATTCTCATTTTTTAAAAAATCCTCCATTAAAAGATTTAACATTAATATTAGATTTAGATGAAACAATAATGTCATTTATATATATAAATGATGATAATCAAGAAGGACTTTTAAGAATAAGACCTTATTTATATAATTTTTTAAATTTAGTAAAAGAATATTATGAAATTGTAATTTTTACTACTGCGACTCAGAATTATGCAGATCCTATTATTGATAATATTGAAATTAGAAGAGGAAAATATTTTAATTATAGATTATATAGAGAACATTGTACTATAATTAATAATGATATTATTAAAGATATTAGTTTACTTGGCAGAGATTTAAGTAAAATTATAATTGTTGATAATATACAACAAAATTTTAAATTACAAAAAGAAAATGGAATACTAATTAGTTCTTTTTGGGGAGAAGATGATAATGATAAAGTTTTACTACAATTAGGAAGGATTTTAGTTTCTATTGCTATTGATATGATTCAAACTGATTATAATTTAGATGTTAGAGATGAAATTAAAAAATTTAAAGAAGATATTATTAAAAATGTTTCAATTAGTTAAATAAATTTTAAATGGATTTTATTATATATTTTTTTAATTATTTATTTAGGGTATTGAGTAAGTTGTTTTTTTTTGTTTTTGACTTTTATTAATTAAATATTATATATCAAAAGTGTAAATTATTGAATAAAAATTTTTTAAAATCTCCTTTTTATTTATTTGATGATAAAAAAAATTAATTTAAATATTATTTATAAATAGTTAATTAAAATAATTTGAAAAACAAATGAAAAAATAATTATTTTTCATTTATAATAATTTAATAAAAAAAGCTCCGAAAAGATATAAATTCAAAATTTTAATTTATTAAAATCAAATTAAATGTTAAAAAATTTAAGATTTGATAAATTAACAAATAGTGGAAAAGAAATTCCTAACACAATATTAAGAGGAAATTTATATTTAAAAGAAATTGGAAATCTAAAACAACAAATTTCAGAAGAGGCAATAATTTCATTAAAAATATTAGATGAAAAAAATTTTGATTATTTATTAAATGTAGAAAATGAAGAATTTGATGAAGAAAATGAAAGTTGGAAAATATTACAATTTAAAATAACAAATGAATGTCATTTTAAAACATATATAAATAAAAATGAAAATTATTGTTTAATGTGGCAAAAAAATTTATCGTTTTTTATTTTTGAATTTTTTAATGATGCTGAAATAAAAAGTAATCGACCAATTTTTTTAGAAAATTTATCAGTATTAATCACTTCAAATGACTTTAATATTGATATAGCAAAAGCAAAAAAAGAAGAAACAAAAAGTCAATATATTATGGTTTATGATGTAATTGAAGACATTGATAAATTTATTGAAGATAATTATCAAAATCTTAAAGAATCAAATCAAATGAATGAAATGAATAAACAAATGTTAAATATGAAAATATCATTAATAAAATTAAATGAATTATTTCCAAATTCAACAACAATTTTTTCAAAAGAAGGAAATTTATTTAAATATAATAAAGATACTGAAAAAACAGAATTAATAATAGAAAATGGTTTATTTTTAATAATAAAAGTAGAAAATTTTACATATTATATTATATGTGAAGAAAATAATTCTGTTGTTGTATATACAAAAATATGTCAAAACGCAAATATTTTAATTTTTGATAAAGAAAATATAATAATGTTTGCCGATATAAAAGGAGAAAAAGGAAAAGAAAAAGCAGAAGCATATTCATTTTCATTTTATCAAAATTTCAATATTGAAACATTAAAAAAATTAATATCAAAATGTTTATATGAAACAAGTTCATTAGTTCCATATGAACAATTAGAAAATTCATCAAAAATGATAATTGATAATATTAATAATTTAAATGAATCATTTCAAAGTACAAATACTGATGTTCAAGAAAAAGATATTGAATTTGGTGACAGTACTGAAAATAAAGATTTAGAACATAAAAATAAATTTAGTGTTCAAGCTTATTTATATGATAGAACTTTTGTTGCTAAAGATAATAATACAATTGAAGTTTTTAAACCAAATAATTCTGGGAATTTATTATCTGTTATGAATATTCCTTCCGTTAATGAATATGAAGGAAAAAAAATTGATTTAAATAAAGCAAAAATGTTTATGAGTGATACAAATATGTTATTAAAAGATAAAAAAAATAATAACAGTTTATTCCAATTTGATATTGAAAAAGGAAAAATTATTGAAGAATGGAATACAGGAAATATGAATATTTTAGATTTTAATCATTCTAAAAAATTTAATCAAATGGAAGATGATAAAGTAATAAATTGTATTAATGAAAATAATATTTTAATATTAGATGGTAGAATAGATAAACATAATAAAATTGCAAAAATAAAACAATATAAAACAAATCCAAAATTTAATTGTATTACTTCAACATTAACAGGAAATACTGCAATTGGTTCAATTAATGGTGATATAAGATTATATGATGACTTAACAAAAAAAGCTAAAACTTTATTATCAACTTATGGTGATCCTATTAGAGCAATTGATGTTACTAAAGATGGTTCTTATATTCTTGCAACTTGTGATAAATATTTAATTATTATTAATACTGTAAATGATAATAATAATTTAAATGGCTTTGAAAAACCTTTAGGTAAAAGTAAACATGGTCCTAAAACTTTAAAAATTTCTCCTCAAGATGTTGTAAAGTATGGTTTAGAAAATGATAAATTTACACCTGCTAAATTTAATATTTCCAAAAATGATAAGGAAAGTAATATTACTACTTCTATTGGAGAATATATTGTTATTTGGAATTTTAAGAAAATTCAAAAGGGTATTGTTAATCAGTATAAAATTAAGAAAGTTAATCAATTTGTTATTGAAAATACTTATAAATATAATAAAAATCAAGTTATTGTTACTATGCCTAATAACTTAAGAATTCAAAATCAGAAATATTGTGATTATGAATAATTTGATTTTTTTTATTTTTTTATATTCTCATTAATTTAAAAAAACTCTCTTTATTATTAAAAAATAAATAATCATTAAAATATAATAAATTAATAGTAAATTATTTTTATTATTATTTATTTTTATTATTCTTCATCATCAGAAGCAAAATTTTTATTAATACAATATTTTGCATGTTGTTGTAAATTTTTATAAATTCTATGACATATAGGACAACAATTATTATTTTCTTCTTCTTTTTTTAAAATTATTTGTTGTTCTATAATATCTTTTGTTTTTAATATTTGTTTAATATTTTTATCACCATTTCCATCTAAACATGCATTTATATGTTCATTCATTTCATTTTCTGTTAAAAAAGAAAAAAATTCAAAATTGCATATAGGACATTTTTTTTTGATTTCTTTATTTTCATTTTCTTTTTTTTTTTTTTTTTTTTTTTTTTTT
>Ga0256407_10014547_pt1 | contig 10328 bp, 8 predicted proteins | sample RumenRJG_04DNA_FD_193489 | JGI IMG/M metagenome (GOLD analysis project Ga0256407, IMG submission 193489) | Bovine rumen microbial communities from Lethbridge, Alberta, Canada - RJG_04 | ecosystem: Host-associated > Mammals > Digestive system > Stomach > Rumen | place: Canada: Alberta | collected... | reverse complement strand
GTGTTTTTGAGAAAATCATTGCCATTTGGAAATAAAGAGCTAACTTTGCAGCATTAAAAACTATGAAGATGATGAAAAGGGATCTTTTAGCATTGATGGCGTTGCTGGCAACGATAGCCAGTACGGCTCAACCAAAGTTCAGTATGCCTCACGGACTATACGACGAGCAGAGCATTAGCGTGACGATTACGCCTACGGATGCCAGTGCGGAGGTGTATTATACTACCGATGGCAGTACGCCAACGGTAGCAAGTACCCGTTACGCAAGTCCACTTACTTTGAGTAAGACAACACTGCTCAGAGCTATTGAGGTTATAGGAGGAAATAGCTCGGCCATTACCACAGCCAGCTATGTCTTTGTAACGTCTGTGTTGAATCAGCCTAACAATCCAGAGGGTTACCCTGCTGAATGGGGAAAGTACACCCAGGTTAGCGGTAGGGCTGTTGCCGACTATGAGATGGACCCAGAGATGACAAATGATCCCGTCTTGCGCCCAAAGATAATTGAAGGCCTGAAGCAGATACCCATTCTCAGTGTAGTGACGGATAAGGATAACCTGTTTAGTCATGAGAACGACGAGAATATCGGTGGTATCTATATTTTTACTGGTCCTCCTGTAGGCGACAATACAGGTAACGGATGGACGCGTCAGTGCAGTGCTGAACTCTTTGGAGGTCCGCAGAACCATGACTTCACCATTGATTGCGGTCTGAAACTGCATGGTGGTCATGGTCGCTTGGCAGAGAAGAATCCCAAGCACTCGTTCCGCCTGCAGTTTAAGAAGGCTTATGGTCCTGCTTCGCTGGAGTATCCGCTATACGGCAGTGATGAGCCCAAAAAGTTTGATCAACTGGTGCTTCGCTGCCATTTCGGCAATGCTTGGCAGCATTGGTCAGAGGGCAATCGCCAGAAAGCTCAGTATACTCGTGACGTGTGGGCTCGCCGCATGCAACGCAAGTTAGGCCATACCAGTGTGAATGCACTCTATGTACACCTCTTCTTAAATGGTATGTACTGGGGACTTTATAATATTGCCGAACGCGTGGACGACAACTTTGGCAAGGAACACTTGGGTGGTAAGAAGAAAGACTATGATGTTATCAAGATAGAGGAGGAGGGGGGTAATCATATCGAAGCTAGCGAGGGCACTCTCGACTCTTGGTACGAGATGATTGAGACTGTCAATGCCGTTGCTGGGCAGTCAAAAGAATTGACGCCTGAGGCTGCTTATGAGAAGCTGGATACGCTGCTCGACAAGGATAACTTTATCGACTACATGATAATCAACCAGTATGCTGGTAATACCGACTGGGATCACCACAACTGGTACGCTATCCGTCGTAACAACACCAACAAGGAGGGCTTTAAATTCCTGTGCTGGGACTCAGAGATTATCTTTGAGAATGCAAACGAGAACGTTGTCACCAAGCGCAATAGCGGTGGGCCAACGGATATCTTCAACAAGTTGCTGAATAATGAAGACTTTGCCCGTCGCTATCTGAAGCGTGCCAAGGAACTGCTGGCAGACGATGGCTTGTTAGGTGAAACGTCTGTCGTAGCGGTATGGGATAGCCTTTATAACAACATTTCATCTGCACTCTACGATGAAGCAGCCCGTTGGGGCGACTATCGTCGCGATGTTCCCGGTGGCTATGGCTTTAGTAACACGCTATATACCGTGGATGAGACCTATCAGGCTGAGCGCAACCGCTTGTTAACGCAGTATTTCCCAACGAGAACGGCCACCGTACTGTCACAGATTACTAAATATATAACAGTTGACGACTTTGAGGCTCCTGAGAATTGGGTGGCACTTGTTGACAATATGTTCTATGAGTGGAATGGCTCAGGTGAGGGGGCTCAGGCTCTAAATAGTAAAAAACCTGAATGGAAGATGAAAAGCGACGTGTCTAATGGTGGCGTCGTGGTGGGTTTCTCAGCTGTTGATCCCTATTGGTATGCTGATCTCAGCCAGTATGAGAAACTTGTGATTCGTGGCAAAGGTGGCAGCGTGCGTATTTTGAGCAATCGTGATGTGGCTACACGCGAGTGGAAGGAACTCACACCATCGTTCAATGAAAACGATCCATATTGGAATGCTGACTATGAAGCACTCGTCATACCTTTGGATGACATTATGACGAAAACAACATCAAGCAATAATCAGCGCAATGATACATACGTACATTTAAATGCTATCAAGGCAAACTGGGGCAATACTGTCAACGTACAGTCTATCTATCTAGTGCCAAAAGACGACTCTTCTAATATTGATATAGCAAAGGTTGAAGGATTTAAGGATAACAGATATTACAACCTACAGGGCCAACCTGTGGCTAAACCGACCAAAGGACTCTATATCCTCAATGGCAAAAAGGTGTTAGTAAAATAACCAGTCCGTCGGGACGGTTCCGGATATCTACTGTTCTTTTTTGCTATAGGTTCTGTTCTTATTGCCTCCATGAGGTTCTAAGTAGCCGAACTCAGTAAGCTGGCGCAGATAGCGCTTAACTGTCGTGGCGTTGAAGCCGAAGTGACTGACTATTTGTTCTGTGGTAAATTCGTTCTTATCGGCTACAAAATCCAAAATATCGACCATTTTCTCTGCCAAAGTAGGCTTTATCGACCATTTATCGACCATTTTCTTCTGTAATTCCGTTTTATCGACCATTTTCTCGGAAGTAGAATCAATATAGTGGTCGATATCTGTCTTCAGATGCTGGCAGTGCAGACGGGTCATACAATCGATGAAGATGCTGATGTCTTCGCTCTCACGAGTATCTATCAGAGCCTGTATATACTCCGCTTTATCCTCTTTCAGCACCTTGGTCGGCAAAACGTCATACTCCATTTGCAGCAAGTTCATCAGCAGACGACAGGTGCGTCCGTTACCATCAGCCCAGGGATGGATGGTCACCAACTCGAAGTGCGCCCAGAAACTCAGTTCGTAGATGGCAGCAATATCGTTAGCATCAATAGTCTTTCGCCTACGATTCAATTCCTCGCAGAAAGTAGCCAGACGTGCAGGCACTTTCAGATACGACATATACGACTTGCCTCCCAATCCTGCTGTAACATTCAGTTTGCGCAGTTCGCCTCTGGCAGCGGAGAAATCTCCGCCAGCAGCATGATACTCACTACCCGTCCGAGCCATTACCTTCGAAGCCAAAAGGACAAGCCAGTCGACCGTAATATCTTCATGCAGCTTGATCCACTGCATGCCATAGTCGTAGGCGGCTTTCAGGTCGAGGTTCATCATTTGCTCCATCATCGTGCGCTTGCTGCTGGCGATACCCTCGTCGAACAGCAGTTGCGCCTCCACCTCTGTTACCGTCGAACCCTCAATAGCCGTCGAGTGCGTGATGATGGAGTACAGATAGAATTTCTCATAGTCTATCTGCTCTGATATACCCAGTTCCTTATGTTGCTGGAGTAATCGTAACAATATGTCTTTATCCTCTTGATTCATATTTCGTTTGACAATGCTGCGATTTAGCAAGAGCCATGCTGCTCGCATTAATGGCCGAGCGTGAGCAGTATCGCGGCAATCATGCCGCAAAGTTACAACTTTTTTATTAATATTGTATGCAAAAGCAGAAAATGTTACATCTTTGGAGATAGTTTTTTCGCTGGTACCATCGATTCTATCCCTGCTTCCTCCTCATACTATAGCGCAGGCATGGGTCCCTACTACCATGTCCATCATGGCGAAAATAAGCTCACGCCCAAGCAACAGGATGACATCATGCAAATCCAGGCCCGCTTTGGCAGCACCGAAGGCATCCAATTCGACCACTACGAAACGGACTGGAACTTCGAATGACAGATACATATTCGCGACTAAGAGTGTGGTGGTGCATTGGCTGCATCTTGCATTGCAACGCCACACTCTCAAAGAGAGAACCTTGAGGTCAAAAAAAGCACGAGATATACAATTGAGTTCCTTGGCACTTGGGAAATGATATATAGCCCCAATTTCAAAGTGGTCGAATTTGACCACTTTAGAATGCAGGCAGGTTTACCTAACTTTGTGATGAGCGTTAACGAGTGGATAGAGAAGACCAATGCTATCGGCATCATTGTGAAGAAAGGACGATATGGTTATCAACGACGGAATGCCTCAGGGCGAACGTTTGGTAAAGCTCAACCAGATAGCCATTCAGCAGATGCAGGTGTTGGAGGGAAACAGTGGAAGGAATCTGTTGAAATAGTAAACAATATCTTTCAATGAAACACTCACCTGTCCCCGTTGTTTCGTTGTTTTCAGAGCACTTAATGCATACTCAGAATTTTCCACGTCAGGTCCTTATGCCTTCTCTCGTCTTTCTCTCGTCTTTCGCAAGGTGTAGCCAAGGTGTAGGCAAGGTGTTAGCAAGTCTAAGCAAGCTAAAAGTACTTGCCTGGACTTGCCAAAAACTTGCTTGGAGCTGCAAAGGAGCTACTATGGAGCTGCCAAAGGCACAAAAAATGTTCATAGGGCTATGAACTATGTTCTGAGCCCTATGAACATATCTGCATGATTTAGTCACATTTTACTTCACTACAACCTTCTGTCCATTCACAATATAGACACCGCTTGGCAATCCCTTAAGTGTCGTAGCTTTTGAACGAACCATTCGTCCCTGAACGTTATACACATTAGCAGGATTGGTTACGGATATAGTAGCAATGCCCGTTGATTCTGTCACCGTCAGCACTCCGTTCTGATACGAGAGTTCATAGTTCTGGGCTTTACCACCACTTACCACTATCTCGTATTCACCAACAGGACTGTCCTTAGTTGCCGTTGTTGTAGCCGTAGGCTTCTTAGTCAACACACTCTCGTCTTCATTCAGTTTCCAACCAGAGTATGTTATCACAAATTCAGGATTCTCCACATACTGCTCACGGGTCACGTTCTCAACGCTTACTGTCAGCGGCGCTTTCGTGATAGTTAGTGTACCATTGACGTACGTAACGTTATAGTTCGTTACACTTCCTTTCTTGATGACAATAGGATAAGTACCAACAGAACTCTTAGCTGTTGCTTCGCAAGTAATCTCAGGTGTGCCAACCAGTGTTGCACCTTTTGAGGTGTATCCGAATGCCGGATTATCCTCACCGTATTCACGAGTATAACTCTTGGCAGTTATCGTTACGGGGTCTGCCTCTGTCCCTTCTTCTATAAAGAAGAACTCCTTCCATTGAGGAGCCTGTTGATAAGCAGATAGTGAACCTTTTGGTATAGATAACGTACAATTCCATTTATTGATGTCGTCAAGAGCATTAATATCACAAACGGGTGGTGTAATAGCATAACATACAATCTTTGACAGCTTTTTGCAATCATAGAATGCCTCTTTGCCTATCTTGCTTACTTTAGAACCGATCGTAATCGAATCAAGGCCAGTACAACCATAGAAAATTTGTTCTTTCAGCTCTGTTACTTCGTTACCAATTATAACCTCTTGCAATCCTGTACATTTTGCAAATGCCTCATCTCCGATATTACCTTTATTTGCAATAATAGCCTTGAATTCACCAGTGATATTATAAAATGCCCAAAAACTAATATTTCCTTGATTGGTTATCTTAAGAGTTCCTTGAATACCAGAATCTTGAAATGCAGAATTAGCAATTCGACCAGAATTATTTATGGTTACATCTTTCAGACCTTTACAGCCTATAAATGCATTGCTCATTACATTTCCATTATTCGCAATGTATACCTCCTCAATAGATGTACAACCTTCGAATGCACGATAGGCAATATCTCCAGTAAATTCCAATTTTACCTTTTTTATTAATTGGTTTTTATAGAACGAATATGAATTCATCTCTTTTACAGTCATTGAGACATTTCTGTATAACACTTCTGAAGTAATGTTAATCTCTTCAGCAGTATTGTCATAACATCCATCTATGATATCACATGTGCGTTCTGAAGGGCTTGTGGGTACATATTTCACACCATCAACTGTAAAAAAAGAAGATAGATAAGGATAGACTTTCCTATTTGTGAGAGACGTGTACTGCTCATTTGAGACATAATTTACTTGTCCCTCTGCATTAATGTATCCACGTGGTGGGGTGTTGGTAAACCAAATAGTCTTGGTAGGCATCATATTACCAAAAGCTTTCGATGCTACCGAAGTCACTCCAGTTCCTATATATAAAGCTATGATATTTGTTTCACCAAATGCAGAGGTTTCGATTGTTGTGACGCTGTTGGGAATTTCTACTACTTGCAAATTACTACATCCAAAGAAGGCCCTCTCTTTGATGTTTACTATGCCATCTCCCAAAGACAATTTATTTAATCCCGTACAACCCTCAAATGCTGACATTGAAACGTCCTTGATATCTTTGGGAATAATACATGATATAATACTACTTGCGCCATAGAAGGCATATTTACCGATACTGCCTATACCTTCTGGAATATTCAATTCTATGATTTCCGAATTATCATCAATATATAAATGATGAGCAAACGTAAGTGGATTGGCTTTTTCGTCTTTAAAATCTATACGACACCAAGCACTAAGGTCACGTACAATAACCTTATTCAGTTTCTCACATCCGGCAAAGGCGCTTGTCCCTATAGTAGCCAAACTATTGGGGATTTCGATGCCTGATAAGCTATTGCAGTTTATAAACGCATTCTCGCCGATTTTGCTCAAATTGTTTGACAGGGTTATTGATTCAATATTGTTACAATCCTTAAATGCATTGTTTCCAATTTCAGTGATATTATTTGTGAGAACTAATGTCTTTAGACCTCCACAGCCCCCAAAAGCGTAATTATCTATTTTCTGCAAATTGTCTGAGAAAGTTATTGATTTCATGTTCTCGCATCCATAGAACGCATATTCTCCAATTTCTGTAACATCTTCACCAAGGAAATAGTCAGTTATTTGAGAACCAAAAACATTATTAAGGGAAGCGCCTGATTTACGCTTGTTAGAAACAATAGTATTGCTGTTTAAATATATTGTTTTTAGGTTTGAACACCCTCCAAAAACACCAGGCTCCAAAATTTCCACACTTCTCTCAATTGTGATAGACTTTAGGCCCGTACAGCCATAAAACGCACCGCTGCCGAAAGATTTTACATTAGGCATTGTTATAGATGTAAGCCCAGAACATTTATAAAACGAATTATATTGAATAGATGTAACGCTCATTGGTAATGAGACCGAAATAGGCTCTAATATACCAGAGAATGCGTTGTAATGGATAAATGCCACTTTATATTCTTTCCCGCTATAAGTTATTGTTTCTGGAATAACAACATTACCAGTTTTTTTGCAAGAATAGACACCTGCAACTGCACCGGAATCTGTTCTTTCGAATGTGTACTCTATTTTGTCAATATCAAACACTTGTGCAAAAGTGTTAGATCCAACCATACTTATAAGCATAGTGAGCAGAAATGTAAGTTTAAATTGTTTCATAATTACTGTAATTTGATAGTTTTTATTTTTTGAATTCGAATAAGCCAATTTCACATATATCAGAAGATTCGCCTATGATCTTTCCATTTTCGTCTAATAACTTTACGCATTTTTGATGTCCTTTATTATTTGCTGTTTTTGATAATTCCCTTCCTATTATGTTTGCAACTATTGTCTCAACTTGTATTTCACTTTTAATTTCAATATCTGCATATATGGTGTGCCATATATCAGTGTTCCCTAACGTAAATCTTATTTCTTTCATAATTCCCAGCTTGAAGGTATGAAACAATTCTCTCCTACAACCAATTCATCGACAATCTCGACATCCGTTCCTTCAATTTGAGCACTGAAATGGATAGTGCAATTATCACTAATACTATCACCATCATTATTTGCTATTTCAACATAAGCGTCCATTCTAAACGAATGAATACCATCTTTGTACTTCTCTTCTGTAAAATCAAGGAAAGACTTTGGTGTAATACTAAATGAAGACACCAATGGCCTACTGCCAATTTTTAACTTGGTACATTTTATTACAGCTTTCTTTAAATTACTAAGCAGCAGTTCTTTTTCTAATTTATTATCTTTCATACGCAACAACTTTTTTGTGCCTATAGCGACCCATATTCAGCGGTTAGTAATATGTTATACGGAAAGACGTGGGTGCTCTACTTCGCCTATCCCGCATCTGGGCTCTCGCATTGCCTCGCACTAGGATAAGCAACTCGATAGCCCACGCCGAGATATATTGACGACACCCCAAAGGGGCAGAGTACAATACACCCAATGTGGACGCTCCGGTTGCGTATCTTCAAGTGCTTGAATTTGCGAGATTCAGATGCTGAAGATAACGTTCGTAAACGTCCTTTTTACCACTAAAGTTTGACCCGCTCACCCTTGCGGGCTACCTGAGTCGCCGCAAATATACGAAATCTTTTTGGAATAACAATGAAAAAGTGCAAGAAAATTGGATTCGTGCAGGCTTAAAAAGTTTTTTTCGGTTTACCCTACACTCAATATGGCTGAAACGCCTTTATACAAAGGGCTCACAATGAGTGTAGGGTGCCTCTGACCCTACATTGACCCTACACTCATGGTATCACCACCAATGTCGGTAGGCATTAAAACTATCTATCGATGCTATTAATGCAAACTATCATTCCGACGGGCACGGACTGGGAGTTCGCAGCCTACGGAATCAGAGTTTGCTCCCTACGGAAAAATAGTGAACTTGGCTATCCTTGTCCATCAGCTTTCTTTCAGTATTCAGCTTACCTGTAGTAATGACGTCTGAGTGGAGGGTGAGGTAAGGGTGAGTGTAGGGTCAAGCGAACCCTACACTGGCCTCAATCCCTTTGTACATCGACATCCCCACAAATTTGAGTATAGGGTGATGGGTATTTCTTATGTTATCACATGTGATAATCATGGCGAACTTGACGTGCGATATCCAAGCGGTTGACGAGCGATAAGCGCGTGAGGTGCGAGTGATATCCTTACTCATAAGCTATCTGTATTGCGACAAAGGGGAAGTAAAACGGCAATTGATGTCGCGCAACCAATGTGAGCCATCTTCAGCTCAAATAGAATATTTGCCCCAATTTTTCAGACGTCTGAAAAATCTATTTCAACATGTCAGACATCTGACAAATTGACTTTGGTAAGTGTGGCGCGGTGAAGAGCAACCAAATTTTGTAGTGGACTATGACGGATTATGAGATTAACTGGATGCTATCATCGCCGTTGGCGTCCTAAAGCACGGCTTTCTTATCCCCTTATCTACATGACGCTCCTTGCTTTATTCTGTTGTATATTCAAACCAATCAAAATCTGCAGATCCGGCTTCACCCTGGGCAAACAAGCCAAGCATCACGCCTGTGAACCCGCCTATCACCTCGGTTGAAAGATAGCGGAAGTCCATCTTGGCGAGTGTAGCGAACGATTTGCCATCGGTAGAAACTTGCATGTAGTAATAGTCCTTGTCGGAACTGATGCGTATGTAAGCCTGGGCGTCTTTCAGTTCAACGGGTTGGCCGGCATGACTGAGTGCTCCCACACGGATGTTCGACTGGGCAAATAGTTTTCCGTTCTTTCGTTCTACCATCACATCATAATGATTCAGGGGGGCTGCATAGGCCGTGATTCCTGCCTGAGAGCCTTCTGCCAGATGGGATGCGTCGATGAGTGCAGTGGCGCTGAAACGTAGCTCAGTCTGACGTCTTGCCACGAAAGTGGGAGAGGTGGCTGCATCGAGAGGTGTAGAAGTGGTATGCAGACGCAACCAGCCTTCTCGCTCGGTGAGTGAGTAGCGGGAATAATCGGGATTGCCGATGCTCATCCATCCCCAGGGCAATCCGATGCTGCTGTAACTGTCGGCAGGTACATCGCGCTTGACGAAATTGAACTCTTCGCGAACAGGGTCAAGAGGCATTGGGAAAAGAGGTAAGGTGTTGCATTTCATGTCAATGGCGATAGTGCCGGTGCCATTGACCACAGGCCATTCATTCTTGTTCCAACGTACAGGTGCAAGCATCGTCTCGCGCCCCATCACATGCAGGAGGTAACCGCTTGTGCGATAACCCAGGCAAATCATCCACCATGAGGAGTCGGGTGCTTGTATGAGGTCAGCATGTCCGAGCCCTTGAATATTGCTGTTCTGCATCTTCATGCTGAAATGCGTGAGAATGGGGTTGGCAGGATTCGATTCATACGGCCCGAACAGAGAACGGCTTCGCAAGATGTTGACGTGGTGGCCATGTTCCGTGCCGCCTTCAGCAAGCATCATGTAATAATAGCCGTCTTTCTTGTATATGTGTGGACCTTCAGGATAACGTCCGCCGAGTCCCGTTCCCAAGTGATGAACATCGCCTATACGCCGACCAGTA
>Ga0256407_10014543_pt1 | contig 10331 bp, 8 predicted proteins | sample RumenRJG_04DNA_FD_193489 | JGI IMG/M metagenome (GOLD analysis project Ga0256407, IMG submission 193489) | Bovine rumen microbial communities from Lethbridge, Alberta, Canada - RJG_04 | ecosystem: Host-associated > Mammals > Digestive system > Stomach > Rumen | place: Canada: Alberta | collected... | reverse complement strand
GAGTGCTTCGGCCTTGACCAGGTCAAAGTTGATGCCGACTTCTTCGACAGTATCGCAGCGTCTCATGCCTCGTCCGCCGCCGCCGGCAGCTGCTTTGAGAATGACCGGGAAACCGAATTCCATCGCCAGCTTCTGGGCTTCTTCACGGCCCTTGAGCGGCTCCTTGGTTCCGGGAGTGGTAGGTACATTGCAGTCCAACGCCATCTGCTTGGCGCTGAGCTTGTCGCCCATCATATCAAGAATCTGGGATTTGGGCCCGATGAATTTGATGCCGGCCTGCTCACAGGCGCGCGCGAAATCACCGTTTTCGGACAAAAATCCGTATCCGGGATGGATCGCGTCGCACTCGTGCATGACAGCCAGCTCGATGATCCTGGGAATGTCCAGATAAGCGCCCAGCGGGCTTTCGTTCTCACCGATCAGGTAAGACTCGTCCGCTGCCGTACGGAAAGCCGCATAGGTATCCTCATTGGAATAGATCGCGACCGTCTGCAGTCCGAGATCGTGACAGGCGCGGAAGATGCGCATCGCGATCTCACCGCGGTTTGCAACCAGGACTTTTTTAAACTTCGCCATTGTCCCTCCTTATTAATAAGTAATATTACATCCGGCACCGCAGATTCGGACAAACGCAGATGCGTGTCCCTTTCTGCGATGTATGCAGCAGGCGAATATACCGGCGCCCGTTTGTCGAGCAGGCATATTCCTTGTGATGCTATAAGTGAGATCCGCTCCGCGAAAAAACAGCCCCCACAGCATTTTTTCAGATCATGGACCGGACCACGGCAAAACTTGTACTTTGCAGCTTGTACTTTGTGACTTTTACTTTGTAGCTTGTACTTTCTGCCGTGCTTTGGAAAACGACATTTCATCACGAATTTTATTATACTCCCTTATTTGGTGGATATTATAGAGGAAAACGATATTATTTTGTAAAAATTCCCTAAAAGTACTGATAATAACCGAAAAAATGGGAGCCCGACTGGAGTAAACATATTAATATGTTGACAAAATGCCCGGACAGATTCATACTCATAGCATAGTATACGGGTGATGGCTGTGTTTTGACTTTGAAGTGATAGCACTGATAGGAGTTTTTCATGGCAAATACAAGAAATGCAGGCAGGAAATCCATGTTGAGCACGGAACAGATGGAAGATGTCAAAAGCCGGGTGAAAAACGGGGAAAGTGTGGGGACTCTTGCAAAGGAGTATGGGATTTCCCGACAAGCCTTGTATAAAAAGCTGCGAGATCAAAGACTGCCTTCTGAATTTCAGTTGGACTATATGATTGACGGACGCCTCTGTACACGGATCATGATCGACAGAAGATCACAGGCTCTCCGAATTGAAAATTATGCTGAGGCAATATCCAAAAGAGCGTTTGGCACTCTGCAAAAACCGACTTCAGACGATCTGCAGGCCTTCCTTGACAATTATTTTTTAGAGGCGAACAGCGTCAACACATTTAATGAGTTCTTCCTGACGGATGAAACGGGAAAGATCGATATTTTTAAAAATGTTCCGGAGCGCGGACAGGACGGAAAATGCATTGTTGTCAGAAATGATGCAATGATCCCACGGTTTTATTTTTCTAAAGCGGACAGGGTGCTGCGGCGTACGGACACGGACGGGTTTCAGATGAAGGCCATCACGACAGACCGCAGATATTTTGTAAAATCTCAGGCTGTCATTGCCGGGGTGCGGCTGCGGGACTGGGCGGTGGAAATAATCGCGTCTGATTTATGTCAGCAGCTCTCCATTGCGTGCGTAAAACAGCGGCATGCCGGATTTGTTTATGAGGGAAAAACGTATGACGGTGTATATTCTGAGAATTTTGAACTGGACGGGTATACATTTATCTCATTTGACCGGTTGCTGAGCCGGCATGGGTGGTCAACGATGGAGGAGGAGTTTATTGCCCTTGACGCGATCGGGAAGCTCACATGGTGTGCGGAAAAGCTGTCTGAAGCAGGAATGCTGAATTATACAGACACAGAAAAGTACATGCTGGATCTGGCAGTGATTGACTGCCTTGTGGGAAACACGGATCGGCATGATAAAAACTACGGTCTGTTTTATAATGTCAATACACAGCGGTATGAGATCCCATTAATCTTTGATAACGGCATGGGCCTGTTTGAAAATGATTACTACAGAGATGAGTATCGTACCTTTGATGAAGCTATGCACAATATTTATGTAGCGCCTTATGGGGAAGATCCTTTCGATCTGCTTTCACTGCTGGATGAAGCATTTGACCTCAGAAAAATCTATCCGGGCATTACGAACCTCCATTATCCGGATGTGCTGCAGACACCCTTTGCGTTGGAATATGAAAGGAGGATACTGGATTTTTGGCGGAAGTAAGGTGGATTCAGAATCTGAAAGGCATATTGTATTATCTTGATACACCGCTCCTTGACTTCGAGATCAGGGACCGGAGGCTGATAAAAGCAGAAAATTTAAGCGGCGGGGATTATTTCCCCTGGGAGCTTGCGGTTTACGGTATATCCTACGGAAATCTGAATGCTTTTTTTGAGCGGCGGACGATGAAGGAAGGCAGCATGCTTTATATGCGGCATATAAAGAACATCGGAATGGAACGGTTTGATTTTGATACGTATATCAAAAAGAACAACGGCAATAACATGCTGGATAACTATTGGGTGAAGTTTGAGGATTTCGGCGCCGGCAGTTTTTCGGATTTTTATTCTTTATAGCGCAATACCCGTGTCTTCAGTCATGGGATCCGGCGCGCAAGACTCGCAAGCGAGTCTTGAATGAAAGGAGTCTGTCCGCCCAGCGAATGGATTACTCCTCGTGTTTCGCATCATCGGCAGTTACAGTACAGACCCACCTGATTTTAGGGACGCCTTTTTGTGCATTGCTGTGTAGGAGGGCCTTGAAAAACGTCGGTACTTGCTTTTTGCGAGCCTCAGCGAAGCAAAAAGCTTAGTATCCGCTACGTTTTTCACGGAGCGGGAGCGTCCCGCCGGAACAGTGATGCCAAAAAGGCGCTCTGTTTTCAGCAGGGTCTGTATTGTAACCATCGGCGTCTGAAGACTTCTGAAGAGTTTTTTTAAAAAAAGTGCTTGCATTTATGTATTGCATCTGATAATATATGTCTTGCGTTGAGGAAAACACCTCAGCAAAATAAATATGGCTCGTTGGTCAAGGGGTTAAGACGCTGCCCTCTCACGGCAGAATCATGGGTTCGATTCCCGTACGAGCTGCGAAAAAGAGACAGAGATTGTCTCTTTTTTATTTTTTACTACAAAATATTGTGTACTGCACTTGCATTTTTTTTTCGATTGTGCTATGGTACACGTGTTTATTGAGAATGTAACTTGTAATATGATCAAACTGTAATGAAAATACAGGGTTCAATCATTTGATAATTAAATACTGAGATCATAAAAAGTGGGCCCGCAAGTCCACTTTTATTTATGTCTAAAATGCAGAAAGGTATTTATGAAAAAAGGCAGATCCGCCAAAGGCGGCAGCAGATTGTACGAAGAGCACGCGGAGGCCCTGGCGGCCCCCATCGCGGAACAGTTTGGAATCCGGATCTATGACGTTGAATATGTAAAAGAGGGCGATGAGTATTTCCTCAATGTCTATATTGACAAGGACGGCGGGGTCAACATTAATGACTGTGAAAACGTCAGCAGGCTCCTCTCGGATGCCCTGGACAAGGACGACCCCAATCCGGACGCATATACACTGATCGTTTCGAGCCCCGGGCTCGGGCGCGCACTTACCAAAGACAGACATCTGCAGCAGAGCATCGGACAGGATGTGGAGCTCCATCTCTACAAACCTCATTCGGTGTCCGGCGAAAAAGATATTCTCGGCGAACTCCTCGCCTTCGACCAGGATGAGATCGTCCTGGCAGCCGAGCCTCCTGTACCCGCAAAGGGAAAGGGAAAAGCAAAGGGCGGCAAGAAGGGATCCGCAAAAAAGTCTGCGAAGAAAGCCGCTGAAGAAGAGGCTTCCGGACAGAATGCGCAGGAAATAACCGAAGAAACCGAACAGCCAGTCGTGATCACGGATGAAACGGTGCTTGCACAGCAAAAGCATGCCGAAGAGACCAACAGGATCCGGCTGACAGTGAGCCGAAAGGAAATTGCTTCCATCCGGCTGGCATTTGACTTTTAAATAATGAAGGAGACAGCATGAACACTGAGTTGAAAGAGGCGATACTTGCCCTGGAAAAAGAGAAGAATATCAGCAGCGATACACTGTTTGAGGCAATTGAGAACGCGCTCATGACAGCATGCAAGAACCATTTCGGCAAGGCTGAGAATGTGAAGGTCGATATTGACCGTGATTCCTTCGATTATTCATGTTATGCCGAGAAGAGAGTCGTCGCAACACCCGAAGAGGTGGAAGACGATCTCGAGCAGATCTCCCTGGATGACGCAGTGAAAATTCAGAAGGGCGCCGAGGTCGGAGATATTGTCAAGGTTGATATCAACAGCAAAGGCTTCGGACGTATTGCCACACAGATCGCGAAGAACGTGATCATGCAGAAGATCCGCGAGGAAGAGCGCAGCGTCATCTACGATTATTATATTGAAAAACAGCGCGATATCGTCACCGGTATTGTACAGAGAAATATCGGACGGAACATCAGCGTCAATCTGGGCAAGGCCGATGGCATGCTCAATGAAAAAGAACAGGTTCCCGGCGAGCACCTTCGCCCGACAGACCGTATCAAGGTCTTCATCCTTGAGGTCCGCACCACAAATCGCGGCCCCAGGATCCTGGTCAGCCGCACACATCCCGATCTGGTCCGCAGGCTCTTCGAGCAGGAAGTTGCGGAAGTCAGGGACGGCGTCATTGAGATCATGAGCATCGCCCGCGAGCCCGGCAGCCGTACCAAGATCGCGGTCAGGACCAACGACCCCAACGTCGATCCGATCGGCGCCTGCGTCGGTAACAACGGTTCCCGCGTCAACAACATCGTGGATGAACTCCGCGGCGAGAAGATCGATATCGTCGTATGGGACGAGAACCCCGGCAACTTCATCCAGAACGCCCTTTCTCCCGCAAATGTGGTCGCTGTCTTCGCAGATCCCGAGGAGAGAGTCGCAAAGGTCGTCGTTCCGGATTATCAGCTGTCCCTGGCGATCGGCAAGGAAGGCCAGAACGCAAGACTTGCAGCCCGCCTGACCGGTTACAAGATCGACATCAAGAACGAGACACAGGCAAAGGATGCTCCCGGCTTCCGCTACGAGGACTACCTCGATGCGGATGAAGACGAGTACTACGACGAAGAGGACTTCGAAGGCGGCGAGTACGCGGATGAAGAATACGCGGAAGAAGCCTATGAGGAAGGCTCCGGGGAGTATTCCGAAGAAGCTGCTGCAGAAGAGGGAACTGTTTTCGAAGAGGAAAATGCTGATTTCCCGGAGGAAGCACCTGCTGATGCGGTGACTGATACTGATGCAGAAGACGCTGCAGAAGGTACTGTAGAAGCGGTTGCAGAGGATGCTGTAGAAGCTGCTGCAGAAGAAGAGGAAGAAGAACTGATCGCCGAAGAGGACGCAGATTAAAAAACTGGTCGCCCAAGCGGACGCAGAATGAAAAACTGATCTCCGAAGAGGGCGCAGATATAAAAAACTGATTGCCGAAGAGGACGCAGATTACAACAACCTGTTTCCCGCACACCGAAGTTGTGCTGGATGCAGAGCAGGGAGGGTGAAGATGCCAAAGAAGATACCGATGCGCACCTGCATCGGCTGCGGTACATCAAAACCGAAGAAGGAACTGATCAGGATCGTTCTGACCAGGGAAGAAGAATTGCTCGTGGATAAGACCGGTCGTGCAAACGGACGCGGTGCCTACCTCTGCGATGATCCCGCCTGCCTGCAGAGAGCCATCAAACGCAAGGCCCTGAACCGGGCCTTCCGCACACAGGTGCCTGATGATGCTGCACAGCAGCTCACGGCGCAGTTGGGAGGTGCGGATGCAGGATAGAGTTTTGTCACTGCTGGGGCTGGCTGCAAAAGCCGGCAGGATTGCGGCCGGAGGCTTTTCGGTCGAGGAAGCAGTCAAGAGCAGAAAAGCACGTCTGGTTCTGATCGCGTCAGATGCAAAGTCCAATACCGTGAAGAAGTTTACAGACAAATGTACTTTTTATAAAATACCGTTTCGCTTCTACGGTTCTAAAGAAGCGCTCGGCCGTGCGGTCGGAAGAGAATCAAGGGCATGCCTTGCCGTGACCGACCGGGGATTTGCCGACAGCCTTTTGAGCAAATTGCCTGAGGATCCACCTGAGGGGGAAAAGGATCCGGATACCGTAAGATGAAGTGAAATGAGAAGCTGTTTTCCGCTGATCCGCTGCATGCAAAAGCGGAGCGGACATGCTTTAAAGACGCCTGACGAATGAGAGAGTCAGTTGAAGTTAAGTATATGAGGAGGCGCAGTACAGTTGGGTTCTGACATGTTTGAAGCGAAACGAAACGAAACGGAAGACAACAAGAATACGACACCTGCAACGGGTGCAGAGGGGAAAGCTGCAGCCGCAGAAGGCATAAAGCCTGCTGAGGATGCAAAAAAACCTGTAAAAAAGAAAAAGATCATCATCGTGACCGGATCGAATACGCAGGGCGGACAGCGCGGTGCCTATTCGAGCGGTTCGGGTGCATATAATTCCGGAAGCGGTGCTTCCCGCGGCGCAGCCGGACAGAACAGAGGCGGCGCGGCGCGCGGCGCAAACCGCAGCGGAAGTACAGGTTCCGCACAGGGCGGAAACCGCAGCCGTCAGCAGAGACCTGCAGACGGCCGTACCGGCGACCGCAGCGGCCGTGATGCAAGAGGCACACGCGGAGCGGGCACAGGCCGCGGCAGAACCACAGCGGCTCCCGTTCGTAAGCTGATCAAGCCCACCATCCGTCAGACACAGATGGAAGTGGATTACCATAAGCCTGTTCAGCAGCCCCGCAAGAGCGATGCTGTCAGAAGAGCAGAGGCTGAGGCAAAGAAAGCTGCCGAGGCGGCAGCAGCCAAAGCGGCCGAAGCCGAAGCAGCTGCAAAGGCAGCGGCACAGGAGACAGAGGCAGCAGCAGCTGAAACCTCTGCTGCAGCTCCCGCAGTTTCCGCAGCTTCCGAAGCTCCTGCACAGGCACAGGCTCCCGTCCAGACCGGCACAGGAGCCGCAGCGGCAAGCGACAGAAACGACGCCGACAGCAGAGGACAGCGCATAGGCGAGCAGTCTGCCCGTCAGGCTTCCGATTCCAGAGCGGCGAATACAGAAACAGGACGCGGCGGATCACGTCAGGGTTCTGACAGCCGTTCCGGACGCAGCGGCGCAAATGACCGCGGCGGACGCGGCGGCGCACCCCGTGCAGGCCAGGATTCGCGTGATTCCAGAGGCGGACGTCCCGGATCTGATTCCAGAGGCGGACGCGGCGGCGCACCCCGTGCAGGCCAGGATTCGCGTGATTCCAGAGGCGGACGTCCCGGTTCCGATTCCAGGGGCGGACGTCCCGGATCTGACTCCAGAGGCGGACGCGGCGGCGCATCCAGAGGCGGCGCAGATTCCAGAGGCGGATCTGCACGTCCCGGACAGGGCGCAGCTCCCGGACGCGGAGACAAGAACCGCGGCAAGGGCTATCAGGATAAAGACCGCAGATCCAGAAAGGATCAGATCTATAACGAGGACGATAAGAACCAGTCCCGCAAGAACAGAGCCGGACGCTTCATCCGTCCCGAAAAGAAGGAAGCAGTTCCCGCTGAGGAGCAGATCAAGACAATCTCTGTTCCCGAGAAGATCTCCATCCGCGATCTGGCGGAGCGCATGCACCTTCAGGCTGCCGAGATCATCAAGAAACTCTTCCTGCAGGGCAAGATGATGACGCCCAACAGTGAAGTTTCTTACGAAGAAGCGGAAGAAATCGCACTCGGATACGATATCCTCTGCGAGAAAGAGCAGAAAGTCGACGTCATCGAAGAGCTGCTCCGTGAGGAAGAAGAGGACGAGTCCGAGATGGTTTCCCGTCCGCCTGTCATCTGCGTCATGGGCCATGTCGACCATGGTAAAACATCCCTGCTGGATGCCATCCGCAGCACCAATGTTACCGGCAAGGAAGCCGGCGGCATCACACAGGCTATCGGTGCATACATGGTCTCCATCGACGGAAGAGATATCACCTTCCTCGATACACCCGGACACGAGGCATTCACCGCCATGCGTATGCGCGGTGCCAATTCCACCGATATCGCGATCCTGGTCGTCGCTGCAGATGACGGCGTCATGCCCCAGACCATCGAGGCGATCAACCATGCCAAGGCGGCCGGTGTTGAGATCATCGTTGCCATCAACAAGATCGATAAAGAAGGTGCCAACCCTGAGCGCGTAAAACAGGAACTGACCGAATATGAGCTCGTTCCCACCGCATGGGGCGGCTCCACCGAGTTCGTCGAAGTCTCCGCCAAACAGGGCACAGGCATTGAGGACCTGCTCGAGACCATCCTGCTGACAGCGGATATCATGGAACTCAAGGCCAACCCCAACCGAAAGGCAAGAGGACTCGTCCTCGAGGCCAAGCTGGACAAGGGCCGCGGTCCTGTTGCCAACGTCCTCGTACAGAAGGGTACACTCCATATCGGCGATTTCATCTCCGCGGGCGCAAGCTCCGGCAAGGTAAGAGCCATGATCGACGACAAGGGCAGACGCGTCAAAGTCGCGCTTCCTTCCCATCCCGTCGAGATCCTCGGTCTCTCTGATGTTCCCAGCGCAGGCGAAGTATTCCTGGCACACGACGATCTGCAGACAGCCAAATCCTATGCCGAGACTTACAAAGTACAGCGTAAGGAAGAGCTCATCGAAGAGACCAGAATGCGCATGAACCTGGACGACCTCTTCAGCCAGATGAAGGAAGGAAACCTCAAGGAATTCAACCTCATCCTCAAGGCCGACGTACAGGGCTCCGTCGAAGCACTGCGCCAGAGCCTGCTCAAGCTCTCCAACGAGGAAGTCATTGTCAAGGTCATCCACGCCGGCGTCGGCAATATCACCGAGTCCGATGTCTCCCTGGCATCTGCCTCCAACGCCGTCATCATCGGCTTCAACGTACGTCCTGACATGATGGCCAAATCCATGGCTGACCAGGAAGGTGTTGACATCCGTCTCTACAAGGTTATTTACCAGGCAATTGATGCGATCGAACTTGCCCTCAAGGGCATGCTCGCTCCCGTCTACGAAGAGCGCGTCATCGGACATGCACAGGTCCGAATGCTCTTCAAGGCATCCCATGTCGGCAACATCGCCGGTTCCATGGTCCTCGACGGCGTCATCCGCCGCGGCTGCAAAGTACGTATCCGCAGAGGCGACGAGCAGATCTACGAAGGAAACCTCGCTTCCCTCAAGCGCTTCAAGGACGACGCCAAGGAAGTCCGCGAAGGCTTCGAGTGCGGCCTTGTCTTCGAAGGATTCGACAAGATGCAGGTCGACGATATTGTCGAGGCATACGACCTCGTCGAAGTTCCCAGAACCTAATCCAGTACGCCTTCGGGCCTGAACAGGGAATATGTTTTGAAAAAGATTCCGGCTGGAGAGATAATCTCCGGCCGGAGTTTTCCATTTATACACTTATACAGCCATTTCCCGATATATAAATCATCGATCCGGAACAGAATCAATCACTGCACAAAAACGAATCGTTTCGGAACTGAATAATCGCTTGAAAAAACGAATCGGTCCGGAACCGAATAACCGCTTCAAAAAACGAATCGATCCGGAACAGAATAACCGCTTCAAAAAAACGAATCGGTCCGGAATAGAATAACCGCTTCAAAAAAACGAATCGATCCGCAAATGCAGCAGGTAATAACGGATAAAGAATCTAAACCGGAGAAGGAATAGATAAACATGAGAAAAAACAGCGTAAAAAACAGAAAGATCAACGATGAAGTGCGCCGTGTTCTCGCGCAGATCATCAGCGGCGGGATCAAAGATCCCCGCGTCAGCCCCATGACCAGCGTCCTTGCAGTCGAAGTGGCCCCTGACCTCAAGACCTGCAAAGTCTGGGTCAGCGTCTATGGCGACGACCAGAAGAAAAAGGACACCATGGAAGGCCTGAACAGTGCGTCCGGTTTTATCCGCGGCGAGCTTGCCCGCAGAGTCAACCTCCGCAATACTCCGCAGCTCCAGTTCATTCTGGACGACTCCATCGCCTACGGCGTAGAAATGAGCCGCCGCATCGATGAAGTCCTGGCAGAAGACCAGCGCGCAGAGAGTCTGCGTGCGGACGAAGAACAGACAGACGAGCAGCCTGTCGAAGATCCGGATGCACAATAAAATCGAAACGATGCAGAGACAGA
>Ga0256407_10014542_pt1 | contig 10332 bp, 11 predicted proteins | sample RumenRJG_04DNA_FD_193489 | JGI IMG/M metagenome (GOLD analysis project Ga0256407, IMG submission 193489) | Bovine rumen microbial communities from Lethbridge, Alberta, Canada - RJG_04 | ecosystem: Host-associated > Mammals > Digestive system > Stomach > Rumen | place: Canada: Alberta... | reverse complement strand
AGTTCCTCACCTCGCTCTCAGGCAACACAAATGCCCGCGCATCAAAAAACGCAGGCTCCTTCTTTTCAAACAGGTTGTTGGCATTGAACCAATACGTCGCCAAGGACGCCGCAACCGACACGACCTTCTGGAGACGCTTGTCGAACCACGCATCCGTGTCGATGTTCTGATCATCACGGACGAGGATCGATATTTCGTCCGACTGCGTATACCCAAGTTCCGCGCCGCCGATGTTCTCGCACAGATACTGCGTCAACGCGGCCATCATGTCCATCAGCCTGTGGTCAAACGGACGTACGCATCCCGACTTCTTCGTCCAGGAATGGAACGCCTTGCCGTCCAGACGGATGATCATCGGCAGCCGACGCGTGAGCTTCACGTCGCTCGCGCGCTCGTATTCCTTCATCCGTTCGCCGAGGTTATTCTTTCGCATCTAATACCTCCACATCAAATCCTCTCGCCGTAACCTTCACGCGATAGAGCGCGTCAAAGCCCTCGTGCGGACTCGGGCGCTCAAACCGCGACAGCTTCTGCCGGATCACGTGCTCCGGAACACGGGCCTTGCCAAGGCGCTTCGCGTTCCGCGCGACACATGCCTCCAGGTCGGGCTCGAAGAAGTATCCGACCACTCGCGCGCCCTCCCGCTTTGCAGCAGGGATGTAGCGCGAACGTTCAAGCGCGCTGATGTTCGTGTTGTCGATCACGCAATTCTTCCGCCGCCTCAGCGCGAAGGCGAACAGTTCCGCCTCGGCGGACCGTGTTCGCAGCTGGTCCAGCGAGATATACAAGTGATGCGGAAACAGCTGTTCGCGGCAAAAAGTCGTCTTGCCGCTCCCGGGTATTCCAATCATCAACGCAACGATGAATTCTGTCATGACGCCACCCCTTCACACTTCCAGCATGCCGCCCAGCACCTCGGTGAGGAAGAGGCGGGTGCGGGACTGGATGCCGGGCGCCTTGCTTTCGCGCGGGCCGGCGACGTTGAGGACGAACGGCACGGGATGCGCGGTGGCGAAGAACTGTCCGAGCCACTTACGCACCTTGCCGACGGCATCCGCCTCGCCGAACGAAACGACGAAATGCGACTTCATCATGTTCATGCAGAAGTCGCGCGTCCGCAACGTGCCGCCTGATAGCGGATAGGCATCGGTCAGGATCAACGTCGCGTGGGAGTCGGCGACGTTCTGCCGCGTCCGCACGATGTAGTTCGCGCTCGCGTGCTCCTGCATGCGCATGCGGAATCGCTCGGGAACGGTCCCGTTCTCCGCGCGCCAGCCCTTCGGCACCCAGCCGCCCCAAACAAGGCCGAGACCAAGGGCCGCCTCAAGCGCCCCTTGGTCAACGCCGGTCTGTCCGCCAGACACGATTTTCAGTTCTTGCCTTGTCATTGTCGTTCCTCACTTTATCCAATCTTTATAAGCGTCAGGACATGAACCTTTGGGCCGTGCCGAAAGGACATAGTCGCAGATATTGTAGCTGCAATAGAACTTTCGATAGCACCGCCCAGACGGAACGTCTGCCGCCCGTCTAACAACATGATTGGCATATCTTTTGCCAAATTTCCTACCCGACTGATCCGTCAACCAGCCGCGATGTCTGAAAGAACGACTCATACCAGCATACTCCTTTCAAAATTTTTTCCCTTAGAAGGACCAATCGTCCCCTTGTGATTGCGTGATGAGGAATAAGGGCGGCTGGCTTTATCCCGTACCCAGAGTACGGTGCGGGTAACCATTCCCGCCAGAATTGTGGTTGAAACCAGCCTAACACCTCAAGACACAAAGTAGAAGCGAGGAATGAAACGCCTTGGCATGAATGACTTCGAATCACAGGTTGAAACCAAAGCAGGCACCTCGCAAAATCAAGACCCGAGAGGAATAAAATGTTCTGGCCAGCGCGGGATATGAACAAATGTCCACCCCCGCAAACGCGGATTTTCACTCCGCTGCTTCTCTAAGCTAGGTTGAAACCAGAAACCAACACCTCGCAGGAAATTCGCAAAGGAACGACAAGCTTTCAAAGACCGATGCCGCCGTGAGACGGCGTAACTTTACGAGCAAGATTCATGCCAACGAAGAGGTTCAAGGGCTTAAGACGTAAGACTCCAGACATCGACAGGGTAAAAAGCACATATTTCGCACGAAAACCCCGCCTTTCGTGCATTACCACAAATCGCAGTCTGGCTTCGATTTGTTCCGCACCATAATCTCATTTTCAAAGGAATGAACACCCAATCAATAATTGCTATCTTTTAGGATAGGTCATATTCTTGCCTATAACTTCACGCTCCCGTTTTTTGCTTTCGCTACTTGGAGATAGGGAGACTTGGAGTTTGGGAGTCTTTGTTGAAGCTTTCCCCCAACCTCCGAAACTCCGAACCTCCCAGCAGCGAAAGCAAAGAATTTTCTTGCAACTACCTCTCCTGATAATCATGTCAATCCTGTGATAATCATGTCAATCCTGTCAAAAAGAAATCCTCAACAATACTCTTGTGCCAAACGCAGACCATCGGACTGTTATCGATCTTCCGCTTCCCGAATTTCGACACAGAGAATCCCGCACCCGGATCGTTGATGTCCACACGCGGATCAATGAACCTCACCTCCCCCGTTGTTGCGTCGATGAAGGTGTTGCGGCCAGGCTTGAAGTCATAGACCATGTACTGGTCGTTGTAGGCGATCTTCCGCGCCGACGGCGCGAAGGCCGCGCTGGAATCGTCGCTGTCGGTTGTATCGAAATCATCCGCACTTTATCGGTCCCACGCCTCGTCGTAAATCTTAAAATGCCGATTCGCCTTGTTCAGCGCCTCAACTATCTGCCCCTCGCTCGGCGCGATGATGTGCCCTTCCGCATCCGTCTTCGGCGTCACGAGCGGCTGTTCGAGAATCAGATAGAACTGGTCATACCCGTTGTTGTCCCATACGGCGATATCACGAAGGATGTATGCGTCCTTCGGAAAAAGACAGTTGTGATAGACGAGCTTGGCCAGCTCGGACTTGACGCCGTCCAGACTGTAGACAGAAAGCTTGCGAACTTTTACGACCGTACCGTCGCCCGCAGCATAGACGCTGCTCTCGGCACCTCGGTCAAAATACTTGTGTTCCCCTGCCGCTATTTCTTTGGGGTCACCCTCATAGCGCGTTGCCATTCGCCGGAGGTATCCCAACCAGCCGCCGCTCTGCGAATGCGTTCCGCCCTCGCTTCTGCCGACCGCTTCCGTTCCTCCGGCGTAAACGTCGGGGGATTCCAACGATAGGATGTAGTTCCATAGTCTTTCATGTACAACTTCTCCTGAGGCGGCGGCTTCTTCCTTGGTGAAGCGCGGATGCTTCAGCTCGCCGGTCCCCAGCCCGCGCATCACCGCAGTCAGCCGTTTTTGGTCCACGGCGGAAAGTTTACCATTATCCTTCCCCTCCGTCAACTCTCCTGCCGCTGCCTTCGGGCTGCCTTTGCGCGCGCAGCGCCACGCTCCCCGCGGAGGTGATCTCTGCAACCACTGCCTTCAATAATCACCCTTATGGCAACCCACGCCGGACACGCAAGTAGTCGCATGGCGCAATGTGTCTCACCACAACAGTCCAGTGCTCTGCGTATCGTACGCAGCCACTCCGCCATTTGGCTAAATTAATTCATGACTTATTTCTTGATGCTACGGCACACACAATCATTCCCAAAACAGATACGGTGTATCTGACGATGCCGAAAGTGCCAACCTTATCATAAACGAGGGATGAGCCGTATACGAAAAACGCCACCGCAAGAAAAATCATCAACGAAGTTGCAACGTTCTTGTGTTTAGGGGCCAGTTGATGCGCACTTGCCGAAAAGACAATCCCTCCCAAAAAAGACGCTCCGAGAAGGCTTAGCGTGTCCTGGTTTCCGGTTGAGGCATCGTGCCACGGCGTAGGAATCCATGCAAGCATATTTCCGATCACAACTGTGAGAATCAAGAGCGCAAATGGGATTACGAGTGTCCCGATTATGCGCAACGCTGTTTTTGATTTTCTCAATAATACTTTTACGCTCCCCGTACGCTCTTGTTTCCAACTGGCTTCTAACTTAGCTTTTTCATCTGGTTTCAGTTCTCGCCTTGTGCGTAGCCATTCAGCGCGCCGTTTTGCTTTCTTCTCCTCTTCCCATTTGCCTGGATCAAAGAACGGACTAAATGGGTCGGTAGTATCGCCCATTAGACTTTCTGGCTCCTGATCGGAAGCCGGACGTTTGTCTATCTCCATTTGCCATTCTCCTATTGTGGCGTTATTTTGAAACTCTGAACAAGAAAATCAAACTCTCCTGCAAGCAGCTTGCAAGGGGGAGAACGGGAGCTTAGGACAAGCATGCTACTTGCCCGCCGGAATGAACAGCCCCAGACCCTTGATGTTCGAGATCACTCGCGCGTAATTTTCAGAGCGACAGTAGTTGCTCGCAGCATGGTGAACGCTCATAACGAGGTCCTGAAGCGTGGGATCTTCTTCGATGAGCTTGATGTCAAGGCCCACGTTCGCCGCCTCAAATGGCGAGATGTGGCGGTCATGCATTTTTGAGTTTCGATGGTTGGCGAAAACGGACACAATGCCGTCTATGAGCTTTGACTGGTTTTTTGCACCTTTCAGCATGCCGTCTGTCAGCCACTTCCGCGCGACACTCTCGGCAAGTTGCTTCGCCTTCTCGCATTCGCCGAGAAATGTCATCGGATACTTGCTGATGATCGGTTGCCAAAGCAGCGACAGGTTCGCATTGGACGCGATGTCCTTTCTGGCGTTGTCAAATTCCTCAATGACCGCGTCTGCGCGATAGTTGCCTAGCGCTGGATCGATCGGGCCGAGGCAAGAGTGCTTGCCCATGTAGATCTTCCGACAGGCCATTGCAAGTAGCGTTCCGCAAGACATTGCCATGTGCGGCACATAGCATTCGATGTCGTTATTGAACACAGCACGAAGGTAGTTACCGATCCCCTCCGTGGCGGAAACCATACCGCCTGGCGTATGGAGAAAGAGATCAAGCCCCCTGGACTTGTCCATCTTGTAGACAGCCGCCATGAAGCCGTTCATATCTGCATCCTGTATGCCGGTATCCTTACCCGTGAAAAGGAAGCCAGAATAGTAGATGATGATGTTGCGGCCGGTGTAACGTTCAAAGGCGGCGAGGTACTTGAACAATACGGAAAGAGGACCGCCCTGTGGCCGGCTCTCCTCTTGAATCTCGATAGTGGACGGCATACTACCCTCTCAGTTGTTGGCGTAGATGTAGAGGGATGATCGGGGACCACATCCGACCGAATCGTAGGCCTCGTCCTTCGTCATGAATGGATTGGTCGGCATCTTTTCCTGAAACTGCATCAGGGCAAAAAGCCGTTGCAACCGGTCAAATTGTCCTTTTCTCGGCTGTCGCTGCCCCTTGGGCGGGGTTACCGGCTTCGTTTTCATCGTCTTACATTCTCCTTTGGTTGCGGGCAACATTATACCCCATCTCCGTGACGAATGCAAGCCCCCCCCCTTGCAAAGGACGCAGGCCGCCGCAAATTGCAAAAAATGATTCTCATGATTTTTCAGAACTTTGAAAGAAGCAACTCCGCAGCTTGCGTGTACAAGGCTAGTGTATGCCAAGAAGACGCAAGTTAACGGAGTGCTTCATAGTTTAAGTTACCCATATGCCGTGAACAAGTCATATGTGTTGCCTTTACGGTTACTACACGCCCTTCCGCTTCTCCAGCACGAACTTCATGTAGTCGATCACGGAGTCGTTCCAGCCGAAGATCTGATACACGTTCAGCCTCTTCGCCTCGGCCTCGGGGATGGGAGAGGTCATGTAGCTGTCGCCGCGGAGGACGAACGCAACCGCCTTCGGATGGCGCTTGTGGTAGTTCTTCCACGTCGCCAACCAGCCGGTGCCGTATTCCTCCGTGTTCGTGGAGAGGCGGATCCTAAATGAATCGTCCCTCTGCCTACTACGATTTTGATATACTTTCCTTGCCATGAGAAAGAGTCGATCTTCTGAGGTGATTGTAAAACACGATGTGGCAAGGGCGCCCTCGCTCTTGCGGCAAGGCCGAGGCGGCCTTGCTACATCGTACATACATGATTTTGCAATTACCTCTTCTTCCAACCCGGTGAGAATGGGATTCTTCCACAAACTGATCTGCGGTGCGCTCGCCGTGCTGACCTCGCTCTGCGCTTCTGCGGAGTCGAAGCATTGCGGCTACTGGCTGCACGGCAAGACCATGAAGAACGTGGACGTGCCGGCACTCGTCTCCTTGGGGACGACCGACGTCATCCTTCACGAATATGCCTTTACGGCACATGGACAGAAAGACGTCGAGGACTGGATCGCGCAAGCGGACGCGGCAGGGCTGAAAGTCCACATCTGGATGCAGGTGTTCTACAACGGCAAGTGGATCAATCCCGTCAAGGACGGCGTACCCGACAGAAAACTATTCGACGAAAAGATCGCCCGCGCGCAATCATACGCGCGGATGCGCGGCATCTCGGGCATCCATTTCGACTACGTGAGATATCCCGGAACGGCCTACAAGACGCCTGGCGGCGCGGATGCAGTTTCCGAGTTTGTCAGGCTGGCCGCCACCCGGCTCCACCAGACCGCTCCCCAGCTTGTCGTCTCGGCGGCCCTTATGCCGGAGACGACGGCCAACAGGCACTACTACGGACAGGACACCGCCGCCCTCACCCAATATCTGGACGTCATCGTTCCCATGATCTACAAAGGGAACTACAAGAAAACAACATCCTGGATCAAGGAGACGACCAGATGGTTTGTGAAGAACTCGAAAGGCGCGATGGTCTGGGCGGGGCTGCAGGGATACAAATCGGACGAGGACACGTCCAAGTTGCCCGCATCCGAGATCACCACCGACGTCGAGGCCGCGCTGAAAGCCGGCGCCGACGGGGCGGTCATCTTCAGATGGGGCGTAACAAACCTTGTCAAAAGGCCCTAAAGACGCCTTACGGCAGACCACAATGACTGGAAACGCCGCCAAGATGGCGGCTTTCCCAGTTAGAATGCGGAGATGACCTGCTCGTTCGTGGTGTAGTGGCTGGTATCTTTCTGGATGGCAATGTTCCAGTTGTCGATCCAACACTTATAATTCCCATCCCATTCTCTATTCCTGCCGAAAAAGAGGTGGAGCGGGACGAGGAGCTGGTCGGCGAGATGCTTTTCGCACGCCTTGCCGGACTTCACGAAGTCGCGGATTTGACGGGCGACCTCGTTTGCAACGGACTTGCGCGACTTGCCGTACGTGCCGATGGCGGATATGACGACCGTCGCACGCTCGTAGCGGAGCCGGGCGCAGCAGTAGTTACCCGGTCCGAGGGCGTCGACCTCGCGTACGACGCGCTCAAGCGCGAGATCCCGCAGCTGGTTGCCGACGATGCCGACTTCCGCCTCGGCAATCGAACGCGGGATGTGCGAGACGACGCCCTCGACGGTACCACCCTTGTAGGCACCGAGATCCTTGAGTTCGTAATGCTCGGGGCGCTTCGCCGCATCGTAGGGCCAGATGCGCAGCTTCATGACGCCGCCTGCGGCGGGGTAAAAACCACACTGCTCCAGCTCCGCCTCCACACGCGCACCCATCCGCCGCAGTTCGGGAAGGTACGTTTCCGAGAAGAACTCCCAGATCGGCGCAAACGGCACATGCGTGCCGCCCGTGACCGTGACCGTGGACGGCGCGTCCGCGCGCAGGAGAACGGGAATGACCGTCTGCGCAACGAGCGTGACCGAGCCGGCCGTGCCGATGTCGAACTGGTAGGCGCCGCCTTTGATCTTGCCCGGCTTGAACGACAGGTACATTGAGCCGACCTCGTCGCCCTCCACCTGTGCGTTACAGATCTGTGCGACCGCGCGCACGCACGTGAGGTGCTGGCGCTTGAGACCAGGCTTGTCGCGGTTCGCACGGATGTTCAGCATTTCAAACGGCTTGCCGTAGGCGGCGCTCAGCGAGAGCGAGGTGCGGAGCATCTGTCCGCCGCCCTCGCCCTTCGAGCCGTCGATGGTGATTAGATCAGTCATTGTCGCTTCCTTTCTTGCGCGGGCGCGCGGGACGCGCGCCCCTACCATTGCGAGAATGCGCCCGCGCACAGGACACTACCCCTTCAACGAGGCGAGGGGGACGAGGCGGACGAGAGGTTCGACGAGGTCGAGCTCGGAGGCGATCACGTCCTCGATGTCCTTGTACGCCTGCGGCGCCTCGGAGAAGTCGAGCCGGCCCTTCGCCTTGCCGAAGCCCTTGTACTTGTGCCAGCGCTCGCACACGATGCCGTCCATCGCCTTGTCGCACTCCTCCACGGTGAGCGTGGTCGAGGCCGCGATGCGGCTCATGCGGCGTCCAGCGCCGTGCGAGCAGGACATGAACGAATCGGGGTTGCCCAGTCCGCGCACGATGTACGAGGCCGTGCCCATCGATCCGGGGATGATCCCGATCTCGTCAAGCTTCGCCGAGGTCGCGCCCTTGCGGTGCACGCACACCTGCTCGCCGAAGTGCTCCTCGAACGCGGCGTAGTTGTGGTGGATGTCGATCGTGCGGACGAAGTTCGCACCCGGCACGAACTCGGCGAGCGTCGCCTTCATCACCTCCATCATGCGCCGACGGTTCTCCTTCGCGTAGCGGAGGGCAAAGAGCATGTCGGTGAAGTAGTCGTGTCCCGTCGGTTCGTCGATGGGGAGAAACGCGAGGTCCTTGTCCGGCAACGGCGAATGGAACCGCTCGCACATGCGCGCCGCGATCCGGTGGTAGTGCTCCTCGATGCGCTTGCCGAGGTTGCGCGAGCCGGAGTGGATCATGAGCCACACCTTCGCGCCGCCTTCGGGGTCGCCCGAACCGTCGAGCGCGGTTGACTTCTGCAGTTCGATGAAGTGGTTGCCGCCGCCGAGCGTGCCGAGGTTCATGCGGTCGAGCTTCGACGGCCAGAGGCTGGAGCGCATGCCGTTGTGCGCGGTGTACTCCTCGAAGCCCTCCCAGTCCTGCGTGACGCGGTGTGACTCGCCCTCGCCCACGGGGATGCGCTCCTTAAGCTTTTCCTGGAACGCGCGCCGGAACGACATCTCGGCGAAGACCTCGGCTGGAACGTCCGTCTCCGTGGCGATCATGCCGCAGCCGATGTCCACCCCAACTGCGGCTGGGATCACGGCATCCTTCGCCGCCACCACGCCGCCGATGGGCATTCCGTAGCCCTGATGCGCGTCAGGCATCAGCGCCACATGATGCACAAGAGCCGGATGGTGTGCAAGATTCACCGCCTGCTTGACGACGCCTTCCTCGCAGTTCTCGCACCAGCTCTTCACGGGCATCGCATACCCTGCCTCAAACTTTTCCCACTTCATTTTCGTTTCTCCTTTCTCTGCCGTAGAGATAGCATGAGCCGTGCCAATTGGGCAAAGAGAAGACTTCAACCTTCTAACCTTGAAAAGAAGCAACAAAAAATACAGCCACATCTCATAATAACGACCCTTTCTAATCGATATTACGGATTAAAGTTTGATTGAGAATTATTACGCGCTATATTCTCAACGGCAGATAGAACGTGCGATGTGGCGGTCTTGACATTTATAGCCCCTATATAATTGTATAGCCGGCGAACTATTTGGCGTTTTGCGAGAACATCACCTTGACCGGACCAAGCAGCCCGGAAGGCGCGTTCTCCACCGTTGTGCGGTAACGCGTTGGGATGGTCTGATAATGGTTGTTGAGCGTGTTGTACACTGTGATCTTCAAGGTGTTCTCGCCCTCCTTGGTCATTCCGCCGATGTCGACGCGCCACGGCGGGCAGCACACCACCTTCTCCTCGCCGCCGTTCAGCGACACGCCGCAGCATGCGCCCACTCCACCGAGGTCAAGCACGCAGGCGGATTTCGCCTGCTCCACCGAGAGCGTGAACGACTTTTCGTACACGGCGCCGCCCGAGTAGCACTCAAGTCCGTCCGCCAAGAGCGCCCAGTTGCCAAGTGCGATTCTTCCCTTGCCGCACTTGAGGCTCATCGGCTCGGCGAACACCGCGCCCCCTATGAATCCGGGCTCATGGGCGATCTTGAGCGTGAGCATGGCAATGCCCTTCCACGGCATGCTAGGTTTCACGCAGTACACATTGACGCCCGTGGTGCACTTCTCCACGAACTTCACCTCGGCCGTCGCCCCGGCGATTGCTGCGGCAAGCACCTTGCCGCGTACGCGCATCTCGATCTCCTCACAGGCGGGCGGCAGCGTAGCGGTGTAAATGCCCTCGCGCACAGCGCCGGCGAAACAGTCGCACTGCAGCACCGCAGGATCCTCGAACCACCGCATGGAAAGCGGAGTCTTGGAGGGAACGCTCTCAATGT
>Ga0256407_10014541_pt1 | contig 10333 bp, 16 predicted proteins | sample RumenRJG_04DNA_FD_193489 | JGI IMG/M metagenome (GOLD analysis project Ga0256407, IMG submission 193489) | Bovine rumen microbial communities from Lethbridge, Alberta, Canada - RJG_04 | ecosystem: Host-associated > Mammals > Digestive system > Stomach > Rumen | place: Canada: Alberta... | reverse complement strand
AACAGATATACATGGGTACTGCGATGATGAGTATGACCAGCATCTGCAACAGTGGCTGACTGCTGAAACTAAGGAAGAACTCGTCGGGCACCACCACCTGAATCAATGCCGCAACAACAAGTCCAATAAGCAGTCGCAGGCCTATGTCGCGAAGCATATCATAATAGGCATACTTCAGTACGCGCCAAATTCTGTTTCCGCTTTCTACTTGGCATGCAACGGCCACATCCTCCTTCACGTCATCCTCACGAACCAAACGGTTTACCAGCAGTCCACCGCAAACACCTGTGATAAGCGCTGCCGTAGGACGGATAATCGCAAAGCCCAGTCCCATCAGCGAGAACGTGGCCAGAATAGAGTCGATGCCAGTTTGAGGTGTGGCAATCAGAAACGAGGCAATGGCGCCCTTTGAAGCCTTCTCGTTCCTTAGTCCTATAGCGGTGGGGATGACTCCACATGAACACAGCGGCAAGGGTACACCCAGCAGCGCCGCCCAAACAACGGACAGCTTATTGTTACGCGAAAGATAGTTGGCATAAAACCTTTGCGGTACGAACACGTGCAGCACTCCTGCGATGAAGAATCCCAACAGCAGATAGGGAGCCATCTCGCAGACCACGTTCAGAAAGGCTACGGGTAGGCGCGTCAGCGGGAATGGTGATATGAAGAAACTCTGTATATCCATCGGCTGCAAAGGTACAACAAATAATTCGCAACTCGGTTGTAAACAGATAGAGTTTTTTCTGAGAATACAAATTTAATGCTTATATTTGTATCTATTTTTGTGGATTACTCTGTTCATGTTTACGTTCGTCGTGGTGTAAGAACATTATTACAGCCCAAGTAACGAAGGCGAGGACAATGATGTCGATGATAATCATTCTCAGCATAATCTTAATCCTTTATCCAAGTTTAATATCGATATCTGTATGGTGATAATGCGCATGAACATCACTCAACTTCTATGTTGTTATGACGGACCAACCACTTCACGAAGAAGAAACCAACAACAAACTCTAAGGCTATGATAAGCCAACAATAAATACTTTCCATGTCTATTTATATTATAATTCGGATGCAAAGGTACGCCGAATCATGGAAAGCCGAAAGCGTTGGCTATGGGAAGTGAAGAAAGCGGCAATCCACAGAAAACGGATTGCTGCTATCGGATTTCTCGATAGCAGTTAAGGCTTGCTATTATAATACCTGACAAACAATGCGACACCAGAGAAGGCAATCACGAATTCAAGGGCTACGATGACAATGTACTGCATAATGCTGATAGTTTTTATTGATTCACAATTCTGGTGCAAATATACGGATTATCCGCTAAAGGCTGACGGCTCGGTTATTGGTTGTTCCGAAAGGCGCTATCGAAAAAAACAATAAACGATTTTCCAGCTTAGTTGCAAGCTTATTCCAAAATTATTCGTACCTTTGCACCCGTAATACAGAAATGTGTTCCCCGCGAAGGTGCACTTAGCTGTGCTTAATTGGGAATGTGAGTGAGAATCTCCGACTGTCCCGCAGCAGTGAACTCCGTTATGGCTCCTAAGCATAAACGCCATTGAACTTCGTTCGATGACGTTCACGCTCTGCAAAGCTCGAATGTATTCGGCTTTGCTCTCGCTAAATCACGCCATTGCCCGTTTGGGTGAGAAGGCGCTTGGGAGTGGAGGAAAGTCTGAAGACCAGCCTTTGTCGGTAAAATGCCGAACGACCCTCGATGTAAGGGCGAAGAGGTGCAAGTTCTCTTTTTATTTGCTCAGCGCAGCAATGCGCACATACGTGTATTATTATATAAGTTCAACAGACGGAACAGGGAGCACCATCCGAGTTCACTCGAAGATGGTCGAGTCGTGACGGACGAAGATAAAGCCAACGGGAGACCCAGTCGTGAGACAGCATCTCCCATTTTAAACAAAAAGATAATGAAATCGACAATAGTAATCTACGGACACGAGTCCGAACTGACCAAGGCTGATGCCAAGCGCATTGCCTTTTTCCTTGGAGCGCAGACAACCTGTACTCGCCACATTGGTGAGGCCCTCATGAATGGTGTTGAGAATATCGTGCTCTGTCTTCCCTCAATCAACGCTGAGGGAGCAGAAAGAGAATGGCAGGAATTCATCGACACCTTCCACAGCATGAATCTGACAGGAAAATGCTTGGCCATCTATGTACCATCTGATAGTCTTACTTCAGAGAGGCTTAATAATCTTAAGTATGTGCTCTACCAACGAAATGTAAAACACATTATCAACCCGCTTTTCGGTATACAGCATTATTCTATTGACAACTGGATTAGCGCAATATCTCCCAACCTATAATACATACAAAGTATGGAACTTCGCCAACTGAAATATTTCCTCCGTGTGGCTGAGACGCTTAACTTCTCCGTAGCGGCCCGCGAATTGTTTATCACGCAGAGTACGCTCTCTCAGCAGATCCTGAACCTGGAGCACGAACTCGACCAACAGCTCTTCGAGCGCAATAGCCATGAGGTGCTGCTCACCGAGGCTGGACAGATGCTGGTGCCGCTGGCCCGCGAGTGTATCTACGATGCCGACACACTACTGCAGCGCGTACAAGAGCTGAAGCAGATGCTGACAGGCGAGCTGAACATCGGCGTTACCTTCTCGTTCAGCAGTATGATTGCCGAGACGATGGCCGACTTCCTCAAGAAGTACCCCAAGGTGAAACTCAACGTCTGCTACGCCTCGATGACAGATCTTATCAATAAACTTCAACGCCATGAGCTCGATCTCGTAATGGCCTTCAAACCCACCGAGCAGAATGCCCACATCGAGAGCCGCGAGTTGTTCGACAATCGTCTTGCCGCTATCGTCAGCGACCATCACTCGTTGGCACAGAAAAAGAGCGTCACGCTACAGGAACTGGAGAAGTATTGCCTTGTCCTTCCCGCCATCGGCATGCAGGCCCGCAACGCTTTCGAGCAACTCATCGCCGATACCGATTGCCATTTTCGAATAAAGGCCGAGATTAGTTATGTCAGTCTGCTATTCAAGCTCGTCCACCAGACCTGCTACGTCACCATCCTTGCCGAATCGACTGTTGTCAATGAGCCCGGCCTCCGCGCTATCCCCATCGATGCCCCCTCAAACCACATGCAAGGTTGCATCCACACCTTGAAAGATGCCTATCAAAAGCCCTCTGCCCGCGAGTTTATCCAGATGCTCAGCCAATCAACTGCCATCCTTCACAATACCACGCTGGCGGATATGTAAGTAACGTTTGCAAATTATGGTTTTACTCCTAAAATCGTGGCATACGTAGGTTTCTTACGGTGGATTTCCGTCTGGGTGAAACCTGCTTCGTCGAGCAGTTTTTTCAGATCCTCCGGCGAATAGGCTGTCATGCCTTCAAATGGAGTGTGCTGCAAACCCGCAGATGGTCAGCAGCCACAGAACCGAAATCTTAATACTCTTTGTCATAGTTGATATTATAAAATCGGCTGCAAAGGTACGGCAATTAAATAAGGTACGCAATACCTAAAACGCGGTGTTTTTAAGTATTGCGCACCTATGTAAGCCTGCAAAAGCAGATTAACAAGAAGTAGGTATTTATTTCACCCAATCTTGCAAATCTTTCTTTGATGCACGATTCAGCAGCTTGCCTTCTTTCCAGTTGACATCAGGATATGCGGCTTTCAGGTCTTCGCAGGCTTTCTTGATGCTGCTACCGCCAGAGGTGGCGAAGGGGATGACGGTCTTTCCTTTGAAGTCGTATGCCTCCATGAAGGTATTGATGATCGTGGGGCAGGTGTACCACCAGATGGGGAAACCGACGTAGATGACGTCATAGTCCTGCATGTTCGCGAGTTTATCCGTTATGGCAGGACGTGATGATTTGTCCTGCATCTCCACGCTGCTGCGACTCTGCTTGTCGCGCCAGTCAAGGTCTGCATCCGAATAGGCTACAGCAGGCTTTATTTCGTGCAGGGTTCCACCAGTCACTTCTGCCAACTGCTGGGCCACACTCTTCGTCACACCCGATGCCGAGAAATAGGCTACTAATACTTTCATGTCTTTTTTCTGTTTTGCTTTGTTTCCTTGTGAGCATGCACTCAAACTCATTGTCAAGAGTGCAGCCATCATCATTATAATCTTCTTCATATACTAATTGTAGTTTGTTTATTACTCTGCCATCCGCTTACCTGCCTCAAAGGCCTTCTTCAGGTCATCTTCCCAATGCTCATCGCGCCATTGACGCTTGGTTTCTTCTGAGAATCCTGCAAGCTCATAGCGGTCGTAGTTCTTTACCTGATAGGTGTTGTAGGCAATGAGGTGTTCAGGTTGGCCAAGGGCTGCCGTGAGGCAGTACTCCATCGAGCCGTAACCTTGACTGTTGTTTCTTTCAGGCGTACCGTTCATGGTCTCTATCAGCAGGACAGGCATCTTCTTAGGTGCCGTCATGCTGTAGTCGTTGTAAGAGAGCCAAGGGAATGCAAGGCGTTCCAGGAATGTACGCATCTGACCTGTTACGTCACCAAAATAAATCGGTGAACCAAGCACCAGGCCGTCGGCTTCAGCAATTTCTTCCAAAACAGGAGTCAAAGCATCCTTGTACTTGCAGACGTTAGAAGCCTTGCCCTTTATCTTACAAGCCATACACGACATACAGCCCTTGTAGTCCATATCGTAGAGACGCATTATCTTAGCCTCGCCTCCAACGGAACGGACACCCTCAGCAACTTTCTCACACATAGCAGCTGTATTAAAGTTTTTTCTCGGGCCGCCATCGATAATCATAATCTTCTTCATAATAGTATTTGTTTAGTAGTTAATGTTCGTTTTAATACCATTTGTACCCATGTTCCTTGCAATAGTCAATTGCTGGCTGATAGCCTTGGAAGGTGGCCTTGTGAATCCACTTCAAGCCTTTCTTTTCATCGATGGGAACGCCTGTGCCAGTCATCAGAAACCAGCCTGTGGCGAACTGTGCCTGGGCATCGCCGCCATTGGCCGCCAACTCATACCTTTGAGCATCCCCGTTAATCGGGGAAGCGGCGTAAGCCATAGGGGCAAGCATTCTGTTCATCGCCTTGGTGTCGCCCTCGTAAGCTTTCTCACGATAGCCGTCTGCCTTGTTCCGTTCCTTGGGCATAGAGTTTATACGCTCTTTCCTAATTCAAAAGCCTCCTGAAGCTTGGGATTACCCTCTACCGCATGAAGATCATTTACACCACCGCAGAAGAGAGCGCCTGCCAGACGTGATTTCGGATAGCAGTCAATCCATCCCGTCAGACCTGCCTCTGCGCGCTTGGGAGTCTGTTCGTCATCATCGGCTGCAGTTGTCAGCAGATAGACATCTCGGAACTGATAATCCAATTCATACATAGCATTCATGCGGTCGATGAGTGTCTTCATCTGGCCACTCATCTCATAATAGTAGATGGGAGTAGCCCAGCAAATGACATCAGCCTTCAAAACTTTTGCCATGATGTCGCTCACATCATCGTTGATGACACATCTGCCCAGTTTCTGACAAGCCAGACAGCCTTTACAGAACTGGATGTTCTTACCTGCAAGTGGAATCTTCTCGACTTCGTTTCCAGCAGCCTTGGCTCCTTCCACAAATTTGTCGGCGAGCATGTCGCTGTTTGAGCCATGACGAAGGCTCGTGGAGATAACTATTACTCTTTTCATATCATTTATTTTTATTGCAATATACTTTGTATGTTTGCCACGCCTCATTGACATCATCTTGACTGAAGGCATCATTGAAGAATGTCGCCTGACAGTCATCCTTGAATGGTGACCAATTGCCGCAGATGGTTCCGTCGTAGGCGATGACGGGCTGGAAGATGCCACTGTTGTTGTGGGCACGGTGCTTGTGTTCAGGAGGGAGTACGATGTCGCGGGACTTGTAGCTGATAAGGTATTCGTCGTATGGAGGAATCAGGAGGAACTTGCCCTTCCTGAAGCCCCGTGTTCGACAGTCATCCGTCAGGTAGAAGTCCCTGCCTCGCCACTTCTCCACATGGATAGTGTCGCCCAGGAGTGCAATACCCTTGCGACAATCGCTGACGTTCAAGCCTGACCACCATACGAAGTCCTCTAACGTAGCAGGTTGACGGCTTTGGAAGTATTTGCGAGTAAAGTATGCCAAGGCTTCGTTCTTCTTCATCTGCACTTTCTGTTTTACCTTATTAGCAGTAAGCGCGTATGTAGCCTTCATCGGTAACAGTTCACCGCTGCATAGTGTCCCTGACATCTCTGCCATGCGGATATGGTACGACAGCCTATGATCATCCAAACTTATGCTTTTCTCTGCCAAGGCGCGTACTAAATCCTCCTTCGTCGCGCCTCCCAAGTCGGCAGCCGTCTGGGCGAGGATGTCGCGGATGCGCATCATTTCCTCGTCAGGAATGCAGATTTTATTGCTGCTCATCCAGCCCTTCGTCACGGCGATAGCCTTGGGTGCAAAGAGATCTATCATTAGCCAATAGTCCTCAGCAGAAACCAGTTGCCACGTGCCTCGCATCAGGTGAATACGAATAATCCTACCTTCGTCAAAAGCCTTCTTGAATGCTTTGTGTGACGGTTTGCTTGTTCGCATTTCCACAGCCCATCGCATCATGCGGTACTCCTGGGCTTGCATGGCACCCATATAATGGACTACCTCCGCAGGATCACTGAACTGAGGAGCAATCAGCTGTTGGTTGAGAAGTCGGATGGCTATCGGATTCATACGCTTCTATTTCGTCCAAGTCATTTTAATGTGAGGAATGCCATCGAGCATGAAAGTGTCGGATGACTGCTTGAATCCTACGCTTTCATAGAATCCTTTGGCATACTCCTGTGCCTCAATGTCTATAAGTGTTGCACCGAAATGTTCTATTGCAGCATCGATAGCATGTAGCATAATCTGCTGGCCGTACCCTTTGCCTCGTTCTGTGGTGATGACTCTCCCAATCGAAATCTCCTTCATGTGAGTACCAGCAGGACATACACGAGCCAAGGCAACAATCTTGTCTGCGATAGTCAGCCACAAGTGGATGGATTTCTGGTCATCCCCGTCCAAGTCCTGATAGACGCAGTTCTGCTCAACTACGAAAACCTCGCTACGTACTCTCAGGAGCTCGTACAGTTCATCCGTAGTCAATTTTCGGAACGTTTTTTTATGCAGAATCGGCTTGATGGTCATACGATCTCTTCCAACGCACCAGTTTCTGAATCAATGATAAACCCACGAACCACGATATCCTTCGGCACAAGCGGATGATTCTTGATGGTCTCAACGGTCTTGCGGACTGAGGTTGGCGTGTCCTTGAATCCCTCTAGCCACTGGTCAAGGTCAATGCCACACTTGCGGATAGTGTCGAGCGTTTCATCTGTCACACCACGAGCAATCATCTCGTGGTGGAAGTGGTCATAAATCATGTGACAGGCTCCGCAATGAGAATGTGCCACTACCATGATTTCCTGCACGCCAAGTTCATAGATGGCGACTATCAGGCTTCGCATGGCTGAGTCGAAAGCAGAGATTACCAAGCCGCCAGCGTTCTTGATTATCTTCGCATCACCGTTCTTCAGTCCGAGAGCCGCAGGCAGCAGTTCAGTCAGTCTGGTGTCCATACATGACAGTACCGCAAGCTTCTTGTCTGGGTACTTGTCGGTCAGATACTTCTCGTAGTCCTTCTGAGCCAAAAATGTCTTGTTGTATTCAATAATCTGGTCTATCATATCACAAAACATATTAAAACTGCGTGTAAAGGTACGAAAAAAAGGAGAATATTTCGTAACTTTGTGCCCAATTATTACGATACTTTAATGATTTCAGGTGGTTATGGCATACATGAATAGATTCAATCAGTCCGACGAAGGACGGCGTGATGAACTCATCCGCATCATCGAGCATAGTGTGGAAAAATTGACTCTGGCCGAGTTGGAGGCACTATATTACGACATGACCACGAAATCCTATATAAACGATTAATATGGCAAAACGAGAATATATAGAGGCCAACAAGGAATGGTTGGCTGCTAAGGCAAAGGAAAATGGTGTAAATGCTCTGCCTAAAGGCATCTATTACAAGGTGCTGAGTGAAGGCAATCAAGAGAGTGCGAAGCCAACGGTTCGAAGTATCATCACAGCCCACTATACAGGCAGGACTATAGATGGCAAGCAGTTTGATAGTAGTCGCGGTGGTGTACCTTTAGCTTGCCGACTTTGCGACCTCATTGAGGGCTGGATCATCGCCATTCAGCAGATGCATATCGGCGACAAATGGGAGATATACATTCCTGCCGAAATGGGCTATGGAAAATTCTCGCAGCCAGACATACCCGGCGGTTCCACACTCATCTTTGAAATAGAACTGTTAGGAATAGCATGACACTCAGGGAACTATTACAGTCTGTTGACGCAGAAGCATACGCCAGCGTTCCACTCTACGAAGAACTGCTGAACACGAAGCCTGAATATGGCTCTGGCAATCGTATTGAGGTGAAACTCATCAATGGAGAGATTGCCGTTTCCAATGTTCATGTCGGTTCGTTGGGCGACATCGTGGCATGTCCTATCGATGTTGCTCCTGACCTACAAGTGACGAAGATGCAGCTTTTGGACTCAATTCTCAAAGAAATGTCACATGAGGGATTCACCGAGACAGACGCTGATGATTTCTGGGACGATATGATGGATTTACGGAAAGCAAAGAATATCAGATGATGGGAAATATCAAGATCATACGCGGTGTGTTCGACACCAAACTGGAACTGATGCACGCTGGCGTAAGGGCGGGATTCCCCAGTCCGGCAGAAGACTATGTGCACGAGACGCTGGACTTCAACCGCGACTACATACGCCATCCGGAGGCTTCGTTCTATGGCGACGTGGAAGGCGACTCGATGAAGGATGCTGGCATCTTCGATGGCGACAGGGTCATCATCGACAGGGCGGTGGAAGCGCATCAGGGGTCTATCATCGTGGCTTTCTGGAACGGGGAGTTCACCATCAAGTATCTGGACTTGACGCACAAGAAGGATGGATACATCGAACTGCGACCTGCCAACCCGGACTATCCCGTCTTTAAGGTGGAGGCTGGTGACGACTTCCAGGTATGGAGTGTCGTCATCCATCTGATTCGTACCTTCGAGAAAATCTAATTGGTGAGGACGTGGTGCCCAACGAACAACTGGCAAAGAAGAAAAGCATCTGCACCAGTCGCTCGTTCAATGGCATGATTGCAGACCTCGACACCCTGCGTACACATGTGGCGAACTACGCCGCCCGATGTGCTGAGAAACTCAGGACGGAGGGGACGGTGGCATCGATAGTGGGCGTATTCCTGAACACAAACACGTTTCGCGAAGACTTGCCGCAATACTGGAACTTCCACGAGATGCGACTCATCACACCCACTAGCAGTACCATACCCATAGTCCAGGCCGCCTGCGAGGCGTTGCAGCAGATATTCCGGCAGGGCTACCAGTACAAGAAGGCTGGAGTCATCGTGATGGGTATCTCACCCAAAAGCCCCCTGCAACAAGACCTCTTCGATGTGAATGCCGAACAGATAGAGAAGATGAGACGACTGGACGAGGTGGTAGATCGCATCAATCGCATGCAAGGTTCAGAGACCATTGTCATAGGAGCGCAACAGTACACGCGCAAGGACGGAAAAGGAAAGGCCAATGTCTTTGCCAATGCTATCAAACATGATTTCCGTAGTCCTAACCCCACTACCCGATGGTCAGATATCATCAAACTGAAGTAGACAACTAAGATACGAAATCTAAATGTCAGATGTCAGATGTCAGTTAATTTTGAGAGCGTATGCTTTTAAGAACAAAAATTTTCGTAAAAATATTTTACTATTATATATAATATATATATTATATATAATAGTAGTATGAATTTGTGATGTGATTCCTGCCACTGAGAGAACTGACATCTGACATCTGAAATATGCGAAACAACAGCGTGCTTTTTGGCGTGCCTTTTTTGAGAAATAATTTGGTAGTCTCCTATAAATTTCGTATCTTTGCATTGTCAAAATCAAGGTAGTCTCACGGCGCCACGAGACAGCCTGATAGCGATGCGTATTAGCCTGATACGGCGCCATATCAGCCTGGTACGGAGGCCTTACAAGGCTGGTAAATCCAGCTAGAAGGCTGACAAGACAGAGAATAAACAACCAAATTATTAACCATTAAAAAAATTACTAGTTATGGCAGTATTTTATCGTTTGCATCAGGACCAGTCTACTGGTACCAAGCGTTCAGGAAAGTGGTATGCCCGTGCCGTGCCCACCGCAGTAATCGGCACCCGTCAGCTGGCGGAGATTATCCAGCGAAACTGTACC
>Ga0256407_10014540_pt1 | contig 10333 bp, 2 predicted proteins | sample RumenRJG_04DNA_FD_193489 | JGI IMG/M metagenome (GOLD analysis project Ga0256407, IMG submission 193489) | Bovine rumen microbial communities from Lethbridge, Alberta, Canada - RJG_04 | ecosystem: Host-associated > Mammals > Digestive system > Stomach > Rumen | place: Canada: Alberta | collected... | reverse complement strand
ATCTCTTTTTACATATATAGAAATATAGGGGATATTATTATGAAAATTTTAAAAATTATGATTGTCCTACTTATTTTAATACTGTCTGTTGGTGCTGTTTGTGCAGCTGAAAACAGTACTGAAGATGTTATAAGTACGGAAATTTTACAAAATTCTCAAAATGAAGTTTACACAACCAGTGAAGCGTCATTCACTGATTTGACTGATGAAATAGAAAATGCAACTGACACGTTGGATTTAACCCAAAATTACAAATTCAACAATGAAACAGACAATAATACTGGAATTTTTATCAACAAGGATAATTTTGTCCTTAACGGTAACGGTTTTACAATAGACGGAAATGAACAATCAAGAATATTCAACATTACCGCAAACAATGTAACACTAAGCAATTTAGTTTTAATCAACGGTAATTCAGATAGAGGTGCAGCAGTACGTGCTAATGGAACATTAACATTAAACAATATTACTTTTATTAACAATAATGCAAGTATCGGCGGAGCTATAGGACTTTTCAGGAATGTAACCCTTATCTGTAACAATTCGAAATTCATTGACAATTCTGGTGAAAGAGGCGCAATATTTATTCAGAAAGGTAAATTGAACCTTTACAATGCATACTTAACTTCAAAAAAATTTGCTAAAGCAGGCCAAATTTATGGCCACACAGATTCCTCAATCAATATAGAAAATACTACTTTTGAAAATATTCTTACAAACTATTCACCAGCAGTATATCTTACAAGTTCTAAAGCCAGAATAATAAATTCCAAATTTAATAATCTAAAAGCAAACATCAGTGCTGGTGCAATGAGTCTTAGAGAAGGCGGTGAACTATACATTGAAAATTGTGAATTTATAAATGCTACATCTTCTAAAAATGCTGGAGCCGTTTTTGTTGACATCACAGGATACAGTAGTTCTACAGGCAATGTGACCATACTTAATAGCTTATTTAAAGACACATATTCCGAATTTGGTGGAGCATACATCCAATTAGGAGGAAAGTTATGGCTAAACAATACAGAATTCATAAACAATTACGCCACATGGAATGGAGGAGCAGTTTATCTTTCATTTGTAGAAAGTGCAATCAATAATTGTACTTTTGATTCAAATGTTGCTGAATTGAAAGATGATTATCTAACATATGGTGGAGCAATATACAGCGATATCAGCACCTTAAATATAACTGATTCCAGATTTATAAATAACACTGCAGATGTCGGTAATGCAATATATGCATACGATACATCATATAATATTAAAAACTCATTATTTGAAAACAATACAAACGCTCTAGTATTTGAAAACAATACAAACGCTCTTTATAGTGTTTTTGATAAGGAATGCAGTTTAAAAAACAATACTTTTATTAATGGCGACATTTCAACCAACAATACATATTATGAAACAATGGTGGCTGGAGAAGGCCTTAAATTAACACTGATTAACAATACTATTGATGTTGATACTATTCCATCTAAATTTGATTTACGTGACTGGGGATGGATGTCAACAGTCAGAGATCAAGGATGGATGAATGCTTGCTGGACATTTGGAATGACCGGTGCATTGGAATCAACATTACTGAAAGCTACGGGAAATAAATATGATACTTCAATGAATAACATGAAAAACCAGATGAAATATTCATATTACGGCAATAATGAAGTATTAGAAGGAGGATATAATCTTGCTTCTGCAAGTTACCTTTTAAGTTGGCTTGGAGCAATTCCATATGATGCAGATACTTATGATGAACTTGGAAAAATTACAAGAACTATCTTAACCGGTCCGCACATTCATGTTCAAGATCTCATATTCATACCTAATAATGAAATCCCTAACGGTACAGAAATTAAAAAAGCTGTTTTGAAATACGGTTCTTTAGACGTGTCCTATTTCGGACAATCCACATATGATGAAGAATCACCTTATTATAATCCAAAAACATATGCACAATATGTCAATTTGCCTGAACAGGCAAACCATGAAGTTGCCATTATTGGATGGGACGACAATTTTCCAAAAGAGAAATTCCTAGTTGCCCCTCCTGGTGACGGTGCATGGATAATCAAAAACAGTTGGGGTCCTGATTTTGGAGACAATGGCTGCATGTATGTTTCATACTATGACCAGTCACTCCTAACATATACTCCAGGAAGTATAGTTAACTATGCTGCTACACCTATAATTGAAAATACTGTTCCATACAATAAAAATTATCAATACGATTGGGTATGGATTTCTAATAATGAACCTGGAAATGGAACTATAAGTTATATGAATGCCTTTGAAGCAGTGGAAAACGATGCTATTGCAGCTGTTGGAACATACTTCAACCAAAGCGGTGTCAATTATACAGTTGAAATCTTTGTAAATGATGTGTTAAAATTAACTCAAGATGGAGTATCTCCATATGTAGGTTATCACACAATCAAATTGAATGATTACATACCAATCAAAGCAGGAGATATTTTCAAAGCAAAAGTAACATCAAATTGGGTGCCATACATTCTCAATTCCGATGTTAGAGCACATTATGGTAATAATATTTCATATGTCTGTAAAGATGGGAAAACCTGGGAAGATGCTTATGACTTAGGCTATATTGCATGCGTAAAAGTCTACACTGTTGCTTTACCAATTTATACTGAAGATTTAGTTAAAATCTATAAAAATGATTCTAAGTTTGAGGCGAATATTGGTGTAGACAATGAAACTGTAATATTTGAAATCAATGGCAGAAATTATACTCGTGTAAGTGATGAAAACGGAACCGCTCTTATAGCAATCAATTTATGTCCTGGAAACTACACAATCAAAACTTTATTCAACGGAACAACAGTTGAAAACACCATTACAGTACTTCCAACATTAATAGCTGACAACCTAGTAAAATACTTTAAAAATGCTTCACAATTTGATATAACATTAATTGATGGTGAAAGTAATCCTATCAGTGGTGTTAACATTACCATGAACATCAATGGAGTATTTTATAACCGTACAACTAATGAAAACGGAACAGCCAAATTAAACATTAACTTACCTCCTGGCGAGTATATATTAACAGCTATTGATCCGTTGACCGGCCTTATGATGTCTTATAACATTACAGTATTGCCTACCTTAATCGCTACTGATTTGGAGATGAAATATAAAGACGGTTCAACATTCAATGTAACTGTTCTTGATGGTCAGGGCAATCCATTAGCAAATGCTGCAGTCAAATTCAACATCAACGGAGTATTCTACACAAAACACACCGATTCTAAAGGAATAGCAAAACTGAACATTAATCTAATGTCCGGCAAATACATCATTACCTCCGAGTATGACGGATTAAAAATTTCAAACACAATAACCATTAAGGATTAAATTTTTTAATCCTTTCTTTTACATTTTTTATAATTTAACATACAACCATCGATAAAGTTTAAAATTAAATGTATAAACTTAAATAATCTCTTTTTACATATATAGAAATATAGGGGATATTATTATGAAAATTTTAAAAATTATGATTGTCCTACTTATTTTAATACTGTCTGTTGGTGCTGTTTGTGCAGCTGAAAACAGTACTGAAGATGATATAAGTACGGAAATTTTACAAAATTCTCAAAATGAAGTTTACACAACCAGTGAAGCTTCATTCACTAATTTGACTGATGAAATAGGAAGTGGAGGTGCGGTTTTAGACTTGAATCAGGACTACACTTTCAACAATGAAACTGACAACAATACAGGAATTTTAATCAGCAAGGATAATTTCATCCTTAACGGAAACGGCCATACAATTGATGGAAAAAACCAATCAAGAATTTTCAACATTACCGGAAATAACATTACATTAAATAATTTAATTTTAATAAATGCCAATGCAGATAAAGGCGGAGCAATATATGCTAATGCAGCATTGACATTGAATAATGTTACTTTCATTGACAACTATGCAAAAACAGAGGGTGGAGCTATAGGGCTTTACGGGAATGCAACTCTTAACTGTGACAATTCTCATTTTATTGACAATTATGCCGAAGCCGGTTCATCAATATTTGTTAAAAAAGGAGTGATAAACCTTTACAATTCAGATATGACTTCAAAAGTATTTAATAAATATTCTCAAATTGCCGCTCTTGTCAATTCTACAATTTACATAGAAAACAGTACTTTTACAAACATCACTTCTACATATTCTCCCGCAGTGTATGCCAGAACTTCTAAAACTTCAATAATTAACTCAAGATTCATTAATTTGAAAAGTAACATTACTGCAGGCGCAATAGGCATCAGGCTTGGCGGTGTGGTATATATTAAAAACTGTGAATTCATAAACACTACCTCTTCTAAAAATGCCGGTGCAGTTTATGCAGATATTGCTGGAGACGGAGAAGGTGGAAATATGACTATGTTGGATTGTCTGTTTAGAGACACATATTCTGATTTTGGTGGAGCATTCCTTCAATTGGGCGGAGATTTATTCTTAAACAATACAGAATTCATAAACACTCATGCCACATATAACGGAGGATCAGTCTATCTTTCCTATGTAAATAGTGTGATTAATAACTGTACCTTTGATTCAAACAGTGTTGATGTTATTGAAGGTTATCCAACATATGGCGGTGCACTATTCTTGGATATGGGTACCTATAATATAAATGACTCTAAATTCTTCAATAACAATGCAAGTGCAGGTAGTGCAATCTATGCATATGACTCATCATACAACATCAAAAATTCAATATTTGAAAACAACACAAACCCTATTTACACTGTTTTTGATAATGAATCCAATATAGATAAAAGCAATATTTTTATTAATGATAATAACATCTCAACCAACAATACATTTTATGCAACAATAATGACAGGAGAGGGTATGCAATTAACATTACTCAATAATACTATTAATGTTACTACTCTCCCATCCAAATTTGATTTACGTGACTGGGGATGGGTATCACCAGTTAGAGACCAAGGATGGATGGGATCTTGCTGGACCTTTGGAATAACAGGTACCTTAGAATCTGCATTATTAAAAAATGCAGGAATTACAACTGATTTCTCAGAAAATAACATGCAAAATACCATGATAAAATATTCAATTTATGGTAGTGCTGAAGCTGCAGAAGGCGGATTTAACACTATGGGCACAGGTTATTTATTGAGTTGGCTTGGAGCATTCGCACTAGATAAAGATGAATATGATGAAATGGGAAAAATTTCACCATTAATCACAACCCCACAGGACATTCATGTTCAGGATGTGATGTTCACACCTAATACTGAAGTGCCAAACGGCACACAACTTAAATTGGCAATATTGAAATATGGTTCCATAGATGTGGGTTATTATGGACAATCCAAATATGATGAAGTAAGTATTTATTATAATCCCGAAACGTATGCACAATATGTTAATGTGCCTACAAAATCAAATCATGAAGTTTCAATCGTAGGATGGGATGACAATTTCCCAAAAGAAAAATTCTTAGCCACACCTCCTGGTGATGGTGCATGGATTGTAAAAAACAGTTGGGGAACTAACTGGGGAGACAATGGATATTTATATGTTTCATATTATGATTTATCACTCCTACAATATATGGGAGGGGCTTTACCTACTTATGCCGATTCAATACTATTTGAAAATACTGTCCCATACAATAAAAACTATCAATATGACATGACATGGTCTGGTGCTTTTATAAACACTAATGGAAACGCAGGCTATATGAATGTATATGAATCATTAGACAATGATGCAATTGCAGCTGTCGGAACATACTTCAACCAAAGTGAAGTCAACTACACTGTTGAAATTTATGTAAACGATGAATTAAAATTAACTCAAACTGGCGTATCTCCATATGCCGGCTACCACACTATCAAATTAAATGAATACATACCAATCAAAAAAGGAGATATCTTCAAAGCAAAAATGACATCAAACGCTATACCCGGCATTTCAACAAAAGGCATGAGAGTTCATTATACTGAAAACATTTCATTCATGTGTTTAGACGGTAAAACTTGGATAGACGGATATAAGGAAGATGGAATTGCATGCCTAAAAGTTTACACAGTTGCTTTACCTATTTACACCGAGAATTTAGTTAAAATCTATAAAAATGATTCTAAGTTTGAGGCAAATATTGGTGTAGCCAATGAAACTGTAACATTTGAAATCAATGGTAAAAATTATACAAGAACCAGTGATGAAAACGGAACCGCTTCAATGACAATTAATTTAGGACCAGGCAACTACGCAGTAAAAACAACATTCAACGGAACAACAGTTGAAAATACAATCACAGTACTTCCAACATTAATAGGTGAAGACTTAGTAAAATACTATAGAAACGCTTCCCAATTTGATATTACATTAATCAACGGCGAAGGAAATCCTGTAACAGGCGTTAACATTACCATGAACATTAATGGTGTATTTTACAACCGTACAACAAATGAAAACGGAACTGCAAGATTAAACATTAACTTACCTCCGGGAATGTACATTTTAACGGCCACTGATCCGTTGACCGGCCTTATGATGTCTTATAACATTACAGTATTGCCAACTTTAAATGCGACCGATTTGGAGATGACATATAAAGACGGTTCAACATTCAATGTTACTGTTCTTGATGGTCAGGGAAAGCCATTAGCAAATGTTGCAGTCAAATTCAACATCAACGGAGTATTCTACACAAAACACACAGATTCTAAAGGAATAGCTAAGTTAAACATTAATCTAATTGCTGGCGAATACATCATTACCTCAGAGTATGATGGATTGAGAATTGCAAATACAATAATAATCAAGGGTTAATTAACTTAATCCTTTCCTTTTCTTTTTTTAATATATTAACACATTTTTACATCACATAAATACTTAAATACTGATTTTTAACATAAATTTATATATGAAGGTTATAAAAATCATGATTGTCATACTTGTTTTAATCATGACGATGGGGGGAGTCTGTGCAGCAGATGACATTTCCGATGATATTATAAGTGATGATGGTCAGAAAGATATGTGCATGGTGAGTGAAGCTTCATTCACTGATTTAACTGACGAAATAGAACATACAGATGTCTTAAATTTAACTCGAGACTATATATTCAACAATGAGACTGATGATAGTAGTGGAATTATTATTGGTAAGGATAATTTTGTCCTTAACGGTAACGGTCGCACAATCGATGGAAACAACCAATCAAGAATATTCAACATTACCGCAAACAATGTAACATTAAGCAATCTGATTTTAACTGGCGGTAACGCCGAAAAAGGTGGAGCAATCTATGCTACTGGATTATTAACATTGACCAACATTACTTTCATTGACAACTATGCATCCAAACAAGGTGCAGCAGTTGGGCTTTATGAAAATGTAACTATTAAATGTGATAATTCACGATTCATAGACAATGATGCTGTTGAAAAAGGTTCAGCAATATATCTTGATAAAGGAGAATTAGACCTTTCAAATACAAACATGACTTCAAAACATGTCTCCAAATCAGCCCAAATTACTGCTTATAAAAATGCTATAATCCATATAGAAAATGTAACTTTTGCTGATACTACTTCAACTTATTCTCCTGCATTATATATTCAACGTTCTAACGTTTCAATTATTAATTCAAGATTTAAAAATTTAAAAGCAGACATTACTGCAGGGGCAATAAGTCTTAAGGAGTGTGAAGAAGTATACATCAAAAATTGTGAATTCATAAATACGACATCTTCCAAAAATGGAGGAGCCATTTATGCAGACATTTCAGGAGACTTGGATATCAACGGTACTGTAACAATAATTGATACTTTATTTAAAGACACATTTTCCGAATTTGGTGGAGCATATCTTCAATTGGGTGGAAATTTATCCCTAGATAATACTGAGTTCACAAACAATCACGCCACATATAATGGAGGCGCAATTTATCTTTCACATGTAACCAGCAACATTACTAACTGTAATTTTACTTCAAATGGCGTTGACATTATTGCAGGATATCCAACCTATGGCGGCGCAATATACAACGATATCGGTACATTAAATATAGATAAATCCAAATTTATCAACAACAATGCAATTGCCGGAACTGCAATCGGTGCATACGACTCATCCTATAACATCAAAAATACACTATTTGAAAACAATCAAAACCCTATTTACACATTTTTCGATAAAGAAAGTATTTTAGAAAACAATGTTTATATTAATGATGATAACATCTCAACCAACAATACACTTTATGCAACTATAATAAGTGGACAAGGCCTTGAATTAACATTGCTTAACAATAGCATCAATGTTACTACTCTTCCGTCCAGATTTGATTTACGTGACTGGGGATGGATGTCACCAGTTAAAGACCAGGGATGGATGGGTGCCTGCTGGACATTCGGAATGACAGGTACATTGGAATCAGCATTATTGAAAGCTGCAGGCATTACAACAGATTTTTCAGAAAATAACATGAGAGACACCATGTTAAAATATTCAATATACGGTTCCGATTTCTTAGCTGAAGGAGGGACAAATCTTTACTCAACATCTTATTTATTAAGTTGGCTTGGAGCAATCGCATATGATGCAGACATTTATGATGAAATGGGAAAAATTTCCGCAGTAATAACAACTTTGAATGATATCCACATTCAAGATGTGATATTCCTACCTAACAATGAAATACCAAACGGCACAAAACTTAAAGAAGCTATTTTAAAATATGGTTCTCTAGACGTGTGTTATTTCGGGCAATCAACATATGACGAAAAAAATCCGTATTACAATCCCGACACATATGCACAATATGTTAATGAAACTAAAAAGCCAAATCATGAAGTTTCAATTATAGGCTGGGACGATAATTATCCAAAAGAAAACTTTTTAATTACCCCTCCGGGTAACGGTGCATGGATTATTAAAAATAGTTGGGGTTCTGATTTTGGAGAAAAAGGATGCATGTATGTTTCATATTACGATAAAACATTATTAGAATCTACTGACCTATCTAGTTATGCTACTGCAATAATAGCTGAAAATACCATTCCATATAATAAAAACTATCAATATGCGATGATATGGGGAGGTAATTTCATGTCCGGTGAAACTGTAAGTTATATGAATGTCTTTGAAGCATTGGAAAACGATGCAATTGCTGCTGTTGGAACATACTTCAAGGAGGAAGGTGTCAATTATACAGTTGAAATTTATGTAAACAACGAATCAAAATTAATTCAAGAAGGCGTATCCCCATATCTTGGTTACCACACCATCAAATTAAATGAATACATACCAATTAAAAAAGGAGATGTATTCAAAGCAGTGATAACATCCAATAATATACCTTACATTACATTGGGCGACGTTAGAATACACTATACTGAAAATATTTCATATGTATCCATCGATGGATCAGAATGGGAAGATTCTTATAAAAGTGGAGCAATTGCTTGTTTAAAAGTCTATACTGTTGCTTTACCAATTTATACTGAAAATTTGGTTAAAATCTACAAAAACGATTCCCAATTCGAAGCAGTAATCGGTATTGTAAACGAAACCGTTACCTTTGAAATAAACGGCAGAACTTACAACAGAACCAGTGATGAAAACGGAACTGCCAGAATAGCTATCAACTTAGGACCAGGCAACTATACAATCAAAACCATATTCAACGGAACAGCAGTTGAAAACACAATTACAGTATTGCCTACCTTAATAGCAGACAATCTGGTCAAATACTATAGAAACGCTTCACAATTCGATATCTCATTAATTGACGGTGAAGGAAATCCTGTAAGCGGTGTTAACATTACTATGAACATTAATGGAGTATTTTACAATCGTACAACTAATGAAAACGGAACAGCCAGATTAAACATTAACTTACCTCCTGGCGAGTATATATTAACAGCAATTGATCCGTTGACTGGCCTTATGATGTCTTATAACATTACAGTTTTATCTACTCTAAATGCTACTGATTTGGAGATGACCTATCAAGACGGTTCAACATTTAATGTAACTGTTCTTGATGGTCAGGGAAAGCCATTAGCAAATGTTGCAGTCAGATTCAACATCAACGGAGTATTCTACACAAAACACACCGATTCTAAAGGAATAGCAAAACTGAACATTAATTTAATGTCCGGCAAATACATCATTACCTCAGAATACGATGGATTAAAAATTTCAAACACCATTACAATTAAGGATTAATTAATTTAATCCTTTTCTTTTTTTTAGTGCGACAAGCAATTGTCTGTTAAATTTTGTTATATGAACTCATTGTTTTTTTTTTG
>Ga0256407_10014538_pt1 | contig 10335 bp, 7 predicted proteins | sample RumenRJG_04DNA_FD_193489 | JGI IMG/M metagenome (GOLD analysis project Ga0256407, IMG submission 193489) | Bovine rumen microbial communities from Lethbridge, Alberta, Canada - RJG_04 | ecosystem: Host-associated > Mammals > Digestive system > Stomach > Rumen | place: Canada: Alberta | collected... | reverse complement strand
TCCAAATATTTTTTGCCGTCTTCGTCCCAAACATATTGTCCTTTAGACTTTTTTACGGAAATATCGTATCTTTTGTATGTCTTCATTAAATATTTATTTTCTTGTTGTTTAGTGTTTGTATTTTTCATAATATTTGCCTCTATTTTTATATATTAAAAATATTGTTATATTTTACAATTAGTTTTATATTTTTTCAATAAGAGATTAGTATTTTAAAAGCGAATGTTTTATACTATTTTGCAGCATAAATAATTGCTTGTTCCATTGAAGAAGAATCGGCAATATTTTTACCTGCAATATCAAATGCGGTTCCATGCCCCGGAGAAGTTCTTACAAAAGGAAGACCTACGGTAACATTTACTATTTTTTTAGGATTTAATATTTTTAACGGAAGCATAATTTGATCGTGATACATTCCAACTATCAAATCATATTTATTTTTTAGAAATTTTGCCCAAGCAACATCTACCGGATAAAACCCGCAAATATCATATTGTTGTTTTTTCAGTTTATTTATTGCAGGAATAATTGTTTTCTTTTCATCATTACCCAATATTCCGTTATCACCTGCATGAGGATTTAATGCACAAATTACAATTTTCGGTTTCCTTTTTAAAACTTTTCTTATAAAATCCGCAGAAAGTTTCGTTGTAGAAACGATATCTTGTTGTTTTAATATTGAAGAAACTTTTGAAACAGGTAGATGTCTTGTTACCATAACGGAATTTATGTTATCACAAATCATCATCATACAATAATCTTTTGATTTTGTAAGGTCTGCCAAAAATTCGGTATGACCTGCAAATTTTAAACCGGCATATTTAAAAGATTCTTTAGATACCGGAGCCGTAACCATGGATTTTGCTTTATGTTCAAGACACATTTTTACGGCGGTTCTTATTGCATCACAAGCAATAAGTCCTGAAAGTTTCGATGGCTTTCCTATAGCTACATTTTTATTATAATCGGAAGAAAAAACAAATTCTGCTTTATTTGTTTTTTTATTTATATCGAAATACTGAGATATAATCTTTTTATCACCAATAACAACAGGGCTGCAAACCCTTTGTACTTTTAAAGAATTTACAGCCCTAAAAACTATTTCCGGTCCTATTCCGGAAGGATCACCGATTGTTATTGCTATCTTCGGTTTTAACATTTAAATATACTACCAAACCTGATTTATTTTTATATTTGCTTTAGCTTTTAAACTATTAACCCAACTGTCGTAAGCATCTCTTGCTTTTTGTTGATAAACAACTTCCGCCAACTCATTTTTTATATCATCATAAGTAAAAGATTGGCTTGCATTCATTCCTTCAACTCTTAAGAAATGATATCCGTAATCTGTTTTAATAGGTTCTTTTGTATAATTACCTACAGTCATACTAAATACGGCATTTTCCAATTCTTTTGTTAAATCACCCTTAATAATTGCACCCATATCACCTTTTCTTTCTCTTAATGCTTGGTCTTCAGAATATTTTGCCGACAAATCAGCAAAGTTTCCGCCTTTTGCAAGTTCTTTTTTAACTGTCTCAACTCTGCTAAGAGCTGCTTTTCTTTCATCTGCATTTGCATTTTTATCGCATTTTATGAAGATCTGTCTTACTTTTACTTGTTCGGATGACATTCTTTTTAAATACATTGCAACAGTATTAATTGCCGCTTCCTGCTCTTTAGGCAAATTCAAATTTTCACCTTTCATTTTTTTTCTTACTTTATCATAAAAAGATTTTATTTCTTCTTCAGTAGGTTTTTGTGCTTTATTTTTTACTTCTTTTTCTACCAATTTCATGCTCATCATTTGTTCTTCGATTCTTTTTTCAAACTCTACTTGAGAAAGACCTTCTCTTTTCATTTCTTCTTTAAAAGCTTCGTCGCTTGGAAATCTCTTTTTTACTTGATCTATTGCTGCATCCAATTCTCTTTTAGGTATTTTAATTTTTTGTTTTTTTGCTTCTTGATACAACAACATTTGAGAAATTTTTTCTTCCAAAACTTTATTTTTCAATTCGTTAATTTTTTCTTCCGTCTGCTCGCTTAACGGCATAAGTGCTTGTTGTTGTGATAAAATAGGCTCAATTATTCTGTCAAACTCGGAGCTCATTAAAGGTTCCCCGTTTACTATAGCCAATGTTTTATCAACAACTTCGTCTGCAAAAATTCCGACACTTAACAAACTTACCAACATTACCGACATTAATATTTTTTTCACGATTAGCCCCCTCTTATTATTCCGATACTTCTACTTGTTGATCTTGAACTGCAATCGTATCTTCAAAATCGGTTCCCTGAACATTTTCCAATTTTGAATAATCGACATTAACATTAAATTTTTGTTTTGTATCTTCAAACCATTTTTCAAATTTATTTTTTTCTATAATTCTTTTTATTTCCGCTTTTGCAACATCTTCAGATACTGCAGGCAATTTTTCTTCGGAAACTTTTGTAATTATATGCATTCCGTAAGGAGATTCCACAATTTCGGAAATTTCGCCTTTATTTAATGTAAATACAACATCTTCAAATTCTTTTACAAGTTCACCTTTTTTAAACGGTCCAATCAAACCGCCTTTTTGTGCGGATATTTTATCTGTTGACATTTCTTTTGCAACAGTTTCAAAACTTTCACCTTTTTTTATTCTTTCAAGAGCAAGTTCGGCTTCTTCTTTTGTAGGAACCAATATATGTCTTGCTACTATTGCTATCGGAGTATCAAAATCCGCTTTGTTTTCTTCATAATATTTATTAACTTCATCTTCGGAAACAGAAAGTGTATTTGATTGCAAATCTTTCAAATACATTTCCATCATTATACCGTCTTCATAATCTTTCAATTGTCTTTTCTGTTCTTGTTTAAATTCGTCTATAGCCTGTTTATATTCGGCTCTTTTATTTACACCGGCTTGTTTTGCCGATTCCAAAATCAATTTTTCTCTGACAATTAAATCTACAAATTGTTTTTTACCTTGTTCTGTGTTCAAATATGCCTGATATGCCGGCGGTGTTGAAAGCATTCTTTCAGCAAAACCGTCTGCCGTTATTTTTTCATTACCGATTTGAGCAATTACATTTTCTTCTTTTTTGCAACCTGCAAAACAAACAAACAAAGCCAAAGCACACAATGTTCCAATTTTATAAACCTTCATTTTCTTCTCCTAAAATATTACTTTACTTCTTTAATATATTTACCTTTTAACAACTCTTTAACTATATATTCAACATCTTTTTTTATTATATCTTCATCTTCATCATACTTTTTAGACAACTCTTCTGCTATTTTTGTTACATCTAAATTTTTATCTATTAATTTCCAAACTTCACTGCCGGAAACATTTAAATATACGGGATCTTGTTTAGGAGCAACTATTATAACTTCCCCGTCACTTTCCTGCCAAAGAACACCTTTTCTTATAGAATATTTCATAATATTTCTCCATAAAAATATATCACATATTGTTTAATTATATCAAAAAAAAAGTTTTTTCAATAATTTTAAACTAATCAAACTGTTCCATTAACTTATTGATATATTTATTATACGGATTTATTTTATATGCCGTTAAAGCAAATTCCTTAGCTTTTTGTTCATCCGCAAAAAGCAAATATATCTTGCCTAAATAATAATAAGATGTTGCAACATCTATATTATTTTTTATTGATTCCAAAAACAAAGATTCCGCTTCTTGATACTTTTTTTGTTCAAACAATAAAACTGCCATATTTGCATAATATAACTTTGCATCATATTTCATTGCTTCTTTTATCAATTCTTCTGATTTGTCAAAATTACCTTTTTCAAATTCAATATAAGATTTAAACAAACATGCAACATGATATGACGGAGCATTTTCATATGCATTATTCCAATAAACATATTCATTAATATATTTATCGGCTTGTATTGAGGAGTTATAAAACAATATAATCATTAAACAAAAAGAAAAGTAAACAAAATATTTTTTTAGTGTTTTAAATTTTGCCAAGAATTTATCCAAACATTCACAAACAATAATAATAAAACCCGCTAAAGGAAGAAAAATTCTATGAAACAACAACAAACAGTCATATAAGAAGAATGTCGGCAATAAAAAAACAAAGAAGAATATAAATCCAAAAAATATAAGTTTTTTATCTAATATTTTTTTAAATGCAAGATATAAAGGCAATATTATACAAATAACGAATAATGCAAAATAGTTTGAATTAAAAACTGTTTTATATAACATTACAGGCATATTATAAGGAAACAATATTTGTTTTATATATATACTTGTCCAAACTATAATATTAACTGAATATTCTTTAAAATTAAGAATGTAATGGTTCAAATCAAGACCTATTGTCGATATACTTTTAAGATAAAAGAATAAGGATATTAATAAAAGAATTATTGTTGTAAATAAAATTATATTTTTTTTATTTAATTTAACATTAAAAAAGAAAAGAAGGTAACCATATATAAATATTGATAACAAGGTTATTTCTTTTGTAAAAAGTGCCAACACAAAAAAGATAAAAGACAAAACGATAAAGATATTTTTTTTATTATTCAAATACTTTATAAAAAATATAAAAGAACTCATTAGAAAAATTATTAAAAGAGTATCATTTCTTGCAGGTATCCAAACGGCACAAGATGTTATTATAGAATGAACCGACAACAATATTATTAAAAATTTTAATATTACTTTATTTAAATTTAACTTACAAAGAAAAATATACATTAACCATAAAGATAATACAAACAGCAACAAATTCGTTAAATGATATACAAATATATTTTCACCGAATAAAACTGTTTCTATTGCAAAAGATAATGTTAATATTGGTCTGTAATATTGAAAATTATCCGAATAAAAACATGAAGTTGTAAATAATTTAGGAATATTTTTTACATCCGACAATAAAAGAATTTTATCTTGTATTAAAGAAATGTCATCATGATTTGTATAACCGTAATTTAAACTTTTTCCGTAAAGTAAAAAGACAACACCCAATAGAGTTAAGAAAAAAAACAAATTTGACTTTATCAATTTAAACTTCATTTTTTTTACTTTCCAACATTTCTAAATATTTTTTATATCCGTCATCATAAGGTACTTTCTGAACTGCCTGTTTTGCATATTCTATTGCTTTATTAAGATTACCAATTGCTTCATATAATAAACCTAAATTATAAATATACTGAACATTCTTTTTATCAAATAATAGCAATCTAGATAAAATATCTATTGCCTCTTTATAATATCCGACTTGAGCATATATTATTGCCATATTCTCTGAAACCTCAATATTATATGGCCTTAGATTATATGCTTGTTGTCCGTAAAACAAAGCTTTATCAAATTCCTTTTGTTCGTAATATATCATACTTAAATCTTTATAACACACATATTGTTCCTCTTCTTTTGCTGTAGGAATAAGTTCAATATATAATTGTTCCGCTTCTTTATTTTTACCCTGTTTATAAAGAATCTGTGCCATTCTTATTTTTCCAATTATAAAATCAGGATATTTTTCTATAAAATATTTTACTGCTTCTAATGCTTTATCATAATCTTTTTTATACATGTATTCTTGCACAACAATATTTTGTATAGCCGGGCCATTCCATGCATATTCTTTAGAATATTCAATATATGATTCCGGAGAAGAATATTTGTTTGCTTGCAAAGATGAATTAAAAAAAAGAATCCCAAACAATAAAACATATACTATCAAAAATATCTTTTTATATTTTAAATATACTTTTTCCAATAAGTTAGAACAAGCTAATATTATTGCAAAGAATGGTATTAAAATTCTGTGAAATAACAGTACATAACTACTTTTTAAAAACAGGAATGTTGGTAACAACCATACAAAAAACCATACTAAACAAAAGAGTAAAACTTTAAAAGAAACTATTTTCTTTCGATAAATAATATATAATATTAAAAATAAAAAAAGATAAGATATAAGGTATAGATTTTTATTTATATTGGAACCATCAACCATTATTGGAATATTAAAAAAACAGAAAATTTTATAAATAAAAAAAGCATATCCGTATATAATATTATCAAAATAATCTTTAAAATATATTAAATGATCATTTACTCTAACAACATTAACGGAAATAGATCTCAAATAAAAATAAATTACAAATACACATAAAAAAATTAAAAAATTTTTTAAAATTTCTCTTTTGCTTAAAGAATATCCAAAACAATATATAAACAAAACATATAAAAAAACAACTAATATTGCCGATTCTTTTGTAAGCAAAGCTATTACAAAAGACAAAATATATAATGCTAAATTTTTTATCGAGTTATCTTGTAAATATCTAATAAAAAATAAAAAAGACAAAAAAACAAATATTGCAAGCAATGTATCGTTTCTTGCAGGTACCCAAACAACACTGGATGTCAAGATAGGATGAATGCAAAGCAATATCATTAATAACTTTAATATAGTTTTATTTATTTGTAGTTTTGATAAAAAAATATACATTAAATATAATGCCAAGATAAACAATATTATGTTTGTTAAATGATAAATTTTTGTGTTATTGTAAAATAAAATAGCTTCTATTGAAAAAGATAATGTTAAAATAGGTCTATAATAAAAATAGTTTTTTGAAAGATAAGCAGAAGTTGTAAATAATTTAGGAATATTTTTTACATCCGACAATAAAAGAATTTTATCTTGTATTAAAGAAATGTCATCATGATTTGTATAACCGTAATTTAAACTTTTTCCGTAAAGTAAAAAGACAACACCAAATAAAACCAAGAAAAAGAACAAATTTGATTTTATCAAATTAGTCTTCATTTTTTTTACTTTCCAATATTTTTAAATATTTTTTATACTCATTATCATAAGGTTCTTCCTGAACTGCCTGTTTTGCATATTCCATAGCTTTATTAATATCATTATCTCTTTTTAAATAAATCACACTTAAATTTCTGTAACATTGTGCTTTATTTATTCCATAATCTATAGCTTCATTATATAATTCTTCGGCCTTATCCATATTGCCTTCACGATAATATATTAAAGCCAGGTCAGATAAATATCTGTTATCAGACAACGAAATTGCTTCCAATAAAAGTTCTTTTGATTTTTGCAAATTGTTTTCTTCCAAATATCTTCTGGATAACATATAAGCAAAAGCATGGTAAGCAGATGCTTCCGAAAAAGCTTTATTCCAATAAACATTCCTATCTTTATATTTGTCTTGTTGTAGAAAAGAAATATATGAAAACAAAACGAAACATACACACCATAATATCAATAAATATTTTTTTAAATTAGGAAATTTAATTAATAATATACCGGTTATATAATAAATAATAACTACTGCTGAAAATATTGATATTATAATTCTATGATTTAAGTACACATAATCAGGTAGCAAAAATGTTGTAAACAAACACAATACAAACCATATAACAAGAAATAACAAAAGTTTTCTATCAATAAATTTTCTATAAAAAATATAAATTAACAAGAAACAAACTATTATCGCATTAAAAATTTCTCTTAAATTCAATTGTATTTTGTATAAAAGTATATTTGTGTTTAACGGATTAATAAACCTATCTATATATACTATTAAACCTAAAATCATATTTTCCAAGTATTGACAACAATTTGCTAAATAATTATTAAAATTTAATTTGTTGGTTGAAATGTTTCTTAGATATAAGTATAAAAGTATTATAGGAACTATAATTAATATATTTCTTATTATTTCTTTTTTGGTAATTCTATAATTCAAACAATATACAAACAAAGGAAACAACAATATCATTAATAATGCCGTTTCCTTAGTAAATAATGCAAATGTCCAAAATAATATATATACAACTAAATTCTTTGTTGAATTATCTTTTAAATACCTAATAAAAAATATAAAAGATAAAAATATAAATATTGCAAGAAGAGTATCATTCCTTGCAGGTATCCACACAACAGTTGATGTAAATATGGGATGAACAGCTATCAGTAACAAAATAAATTTTAGTATTGTTTGATTTAGATTAAATTTTACAAGAAAAACATACATTAAATAAAGAGTCAGTATGAACAATATTATATTTGTTAAATGATAAATTTTTTTATCAAAACCAAATATGCAGGTTTCTATTAAAAAAGATAAATTTAATACCGGTCTGTAATAAATATTATCCCTGTTAAAATAACAAGATATTATAAATAGTTTCGGAACATTAGTAACATCACTTAAAAAAGGAACTTGATTTTCAATTAATAAATCATCATCATGATAAGTAAAATCAAAAAAAATACTTTTGCCGTATAAAGAAAATACTACTATTGTTAAAAGCAAAAAGAAAAACAAATTTGATTTTAAAAACTTTAACATAAGCAAAATACACCAAATCGCAAAGCGATTTCCAAGATCTTAAAATTTAAAACGAGACAAAGTATTTGCCTATTGCAGTATGCATAAGAATGAGCACATAAAAGAGGCAAATACAAAGTTGCAGTCTAAATATTAAGGTCGTTATAATTATATTATTGTAAAGATGATAAGTTAACAAATGAATTAAACTTTTCGGTAATATAATTTATTAACGAAATTCTGTTTATCTTTATATTTTCATCTTCACACATAACCATAACTTTTTCAAAGAAATTATCCAAATAAGGTTTTATATCGTTAAGTTTGTTTATTGCATTTGCATAATCTTTTTTAGAAAGTAATTCATCCAATTGTTTATCTATAACAACATACTGATTATATAAGTTTTGTTCCGGTTCTTCTTTTAACAAGTCGGGTTTAACGATATCTGAAATATTTAGTTTTTGTTTTCTTGCCTGGTTTAAAATATTACTTGCTCTTTTAAATATCGTTGTAATAGATTCAAAGGAGCTTTCTTTTCTCAAATTTTGTAAAGCATCAAGTTTCTTCTTGATATCACCCAATACTTTTAAACCTATTTTTTGTGAAGGAATTATTACGGCTTTAACTTCATCAAATTTATATCCTTCGTTTTCATAAATATTTTCTATTCTGCTCCAGAAGAATTTTACAAGTCTTTGTTTTGCCGTATTAAATGTTTCTTTTTCTTTAATTTTTTCAGGTAAAGAGTTTAATGCCATATCTAAAATTTTTTCAAAATCCGTTTCAGGCAAAAACTCTCTTATCATTCTGACAATACCTATTGCCATTCTTCTGAGTCCGTAAGGATCTGCAGAACCCGAAGGCTCTAATCCTATAGCAAAATCCGCTGCAACGGTATCTATTTTATCTGCTAAAGATACAACTACAGACAAAATATTCTCAGGTAAAGTTCCCGAAGCAGATAACGGCCAATAATGTTGTTCTATGGCTTTTGATATTTCGTCACTTTCTCCCGCTACTTTAGAATAAATTCTTCCCATTATACCTTGAAGCTCGGGATACTCAAAAACCATTTCACTAACCAAATCCGTTTTAGATAAATCTATAACTCTTGTTAATGTATCTTTATTGATATTCAACTTATTTTCTTCATTTATAAAATTTGCAACTGTTTTTATTCTTGTAAGTTTTTCGTAAACGGTTCCTATTTCTTTTTGGAAGATAAGACCTTTTAATCTTTCAATGGATTGTTCAAAAGGTTTCTTTATATCGTTATCATAGAAAAATACCGAATCTTCAAGTCTTGCAACAACAACTTTTTCATAACCTGCTCTAACTATATCCAAATTATCGGATTTGCCGTTTCTTACATTAATAAAATAATTTGTTAATTTGCCTGTAGAATCTTTAACTGCAAAACATTTTTGTTGTTTTTTAAGACAAGTTATAAGAACTTCAGGCGGAAGTTTTAAATATTTCTCGTTAAATTTACATAATACTGCTGTAGGATATTCTACAAGTTGATTAACTTCATTAACCAAACTTTCATCCAATATTGCTTTTGCTGAAATTGTGTTTGCAACTTCATTTATAGAACTTACTATTCTTTCTTTTCTTTCTGCTTGATCTATTAAAACACAATTATTTTGCATTGTTTCTTTATAAACATCTGCGGATTTTATAATTATAGGTTTTGTAGTTAATGTATGTAATCCGATGGTTTTATTTGAAGATTTTATTGCACCGTTTGCAAGCGAAAACTTTATAACTTTATCACCATACATAGCAACTAATGTTCTTATAGGCCTTGCAAATTTTAAACAAGAACTTTCCCATACCATCGTCTTGGGAAAATATATTTTTTGAATAATTATCGGAAATATTTCTGCTAAAATTTTTGTTACTTTTTCACCTTTAATTTTCTTTGAGTAAGTATAATATTGTCCTTTAGGTGTATCTTTTATAACAAGTTGTTC
>Ga0256407_10014536_pt1 | contig 10337 bp, 5 predicted proteins | sample RumenRJG_04DNA_FD_193489 | JGI IMG/M metagenome (GOLD analysis project Ga0256407, IMG submission 193489) | Bovine rumen microbial communities from Lethbridge, Alberta, Canada - RJG_04 | ecosystem: Host-associated > Mammals > Digestive system > Stomach > Rumen | place: Canada: Alberta | collected... | reverse complement strand
TTTGCACCGCATAACCTAAAAAGAGACAACACGATGAAAAAACTTTTTTCGCTTATAGTTTGTACGCTGGCAACGCTGTCCCTGTCTGCTCAGGGATGGCCTGCCCAATATGAGGGCGTCATGTTGCAGGGATTCTACTGGGACTCCTATGCAGACACCAAGTGGACCAATCTGGAGTCACAGGCCGACGAGATGTCACAGTTCTTTGACTTAATGTGGGTTCCCAACTCAGCATACGCCAACGCCACATCAAACAACATGGGCTACCACCCTGTTTATTGGTTCAACCACAGAAGTGCCTTTGGTACTGAGACCGAACTACGCTCCATGATAAACACCTTCAAGGAAAAGGGCATGGGCATTATTGAGGATGTGGTAATCAACCACCGAGCCAGCGTCAATTCCAACTGGCTGAACTTCCCCCAAGAAACATACAAGGGTATAGAGTATCAACTGACTGCTGCTGACATCTGCTCTGACGACGAAAGTTCCAAGAACGGCTACACCCCCACAGGAGCCCAAGACACGGGAATGCCATGGGACGGTGCACGTGACCTGGACCACACAGGAGAGAATGTACAGAAGAATGTACTGGCTTATCTTGACAAGTTACTGAATGATTTAGGATATATTGGTTTCCGTTATGACTTTGTGAAAGGTTTTGCTGCTAAGTACGTTGGACAGTATAACATAACAGCCCAGCCACAGTTCTCTGTCGGCGAATGCTGGGACGGCAGTAAGAGCGTTGTCACCAATTGGATTAATGGTACCAAGCAAGATGGTGTGATACAGTCTGCAGCATTCGATTTTCCTCTGAAATACTATATCAATGATGCTTTCAGTCAGGGGAAATGGAGTAGGCTGAATGATGGTTGTCTCTCTGACGACAATAATTACAAGCGCTATTCAGTGACCTTTGTAGATAACCACGATACAGGTCGTTTCGGTGAATGTCCCCTCTATGCCAATGTAGAGGCTGCCAATGCCTACATCCTCACCATGCCAGGTACACCATGCGTATGGCTCAGTCATTGGAAGACCTACAGGAGCACCATCAAACGTCTCATCATCATTCGTAAGGCTGCAGGCATCCATAACCAAAGTGCCATCTTGAAAAAACAGTCTTCGACTACTGGTTATGTACTTAACGTAGAGGGAACAAAGGGTAAAGTGCTCCTGCTACTGGGCGAAGCAACTGCCGATACCAATGGTTATAAGCTAGCTAACGAAGGTATCAACTACAAGATTTACGTCACAGAGAATGTCGACATCTCTGCTCTTGATGACATCAAGGACGAGGTGATTGAGTTACCCGACTTCTGTACTGTAAACGATAACGAGGTATGTGCATTCTTTGAAGCTCCCACCTCTGGCTGGAGTACTGTTAAGTGTTGGGCTTGGGATAGCAATAACAACTACACCGGCGGAAGTTGGCCTGGAGCAACATGCACCAAGGTAGGTACGATCAACAACCACAATGTATGGAAATGGACATACAATGGTTCACTCACGACACTGCCCCAATTCATTATCTTCAATAACAATAACAATGGGCAGCAGACACCGGACCTCACCTTCCAGAATCATTGTTACTATAACGAATCTGGAACCCCAGTAGGCATCGTAACAGGCATAGACCAAATAGGCAATAGCCAACTGCCAACTACCAACAGCAAGATTTATGATTTGCAAGGCCGTCGCGTCACCAATATGCAGCGTGGCATCTATATCGTCAACGGCAAAAAAGTCGTCATCAAGTAAAAAACAAGCGTCAACACGCGTTATTTGACAGAAAATGCTTACCTTTGCACACAAATTGCAAAGATAAGCATTTTTTATGGATATTACAGAAAGATTCCTAAACTATACCAAGTTTGATACGCAGTCGGCTGAGGACAGCCAGACCGTACCAAGCACCAGTAAGCAACTGATGTTTGCAGAATTCCTGAAGAAAGAACTGGAACATGAGGGTCTCGACGATGTGGAACTCGACAAGAAAGGTTACCTTTATGCCACCCTCAAGGCCAACACAAAGGGCGATATTCCCACCATCGGTTTCATCTCGCACTATGACACCAGTCCCGACTGTTCCGGTGCCGATATCAAGCCACAGATCGTCAAAGACTATAATGGTGCAGACATCCTCCTCAGCGAGGGTATCACCATGTCACCGAAGAAGTTTCCCGAACTGTTACAGCATGTCGGTGAAGACCTGATTGTCACCGATGGCACCACCCTGTTGGGGGCCGATGACAAAGCAGGCATCGCAGAGATTGTAGAAGCCATGGTCTATCTGCAGCATCACAAGGATATCAAGCACGGCAAGATACGCATCGCCTTCAATCCCGACGAGGAGATAGGCATGGGTGCCCACCACTTTGATGTCGAGAAGTTCGGTTGCCAGTGGGCCTACACCATGGATGGCGGTGATGTGGGTGAGTTGGAATTCGAGAACTTCAACGCTGCCTCAGCGAAGGTTACCATCAAGGGCGTCAGCGTACACCCTGGCTATGCCAAGGACAAGATGGTCAATGCCAACCGCGTGGCTATGGAGTTTGCCAATATGCTGCCTGCCGACGAGACACCAGAGACCACTGAGGGCTACCAAGGCTTCTACCACCTGCTGAACATCGCGTCAGGTGTAGAACAGGCCCGCCTGAGCTATATCATCCGCGACCACGAACGCGACAGGTTTGAAGACCGCAAACGCTTCATCCTGCGCTGTGCCGAACAGCTCAACGAACGCTATGGCGAAGGCACTGTGGAGTGCGTGGTCAGCGACCAGTACTATAATATGAAGGAGAAGATCGACCCGCAGATGCACGTCATCGACCTCGTACTGAAAGCCATGCAGGAGTGCGGCATCGCCCCCAAGGTGAAGCCCATCCGTGGCGGTACCGATGGTGCCCAGCTGTCGTTCAAGGGTCTCCCCTGCCCCAACATCTTTGCCGGTGGCATCAACTTCCACGGCCCCTACGAGTTCGTGCCTATCCAGTCCATGGAGAAAGCCATGCAGCTGATTGTCAAGATCTGCGAGCTCACAGCAAGTTTTAACGATTAATTGTTCATCTATCATTTAGCGTAGCACAATGTCCGAACTACCCACCATGATACAAGACCTGGCACTGATGCTCATCGTGGCAGGCATTGTAACCCTTATCTTCAAACGTCTGAAACAGCCATTGGTTCTGGGCTATATCGTCGCCGGCTTCCTGGTGTCGCCCCACATGCCCTATACCGCTTCTGTGGCCGACCGAGAGAACGTCCAACTATGGGCTGACATCGGCGTCATGTTCCTGTTGTTCTCACTGGGTCTCGACTTCTCGTTCAAGAAGATTCTGAAGATGGGTGCCTCACCGTTCATCTCGACATTGGTCATCATCTTCTCCATGTCGATGCTGGGGGTCTGTGTAGGACACGCCTTCGGATGGTCAAAGATGGACTGCATCTTCCTGGGCGGTATGCTGGCCATGAGTTCCACCACTATTATTTATAAGGCCTTCGACGACCTTGGGCTGCGACAGCAACAGTTTGCCGGACTGGTCATGTCGGTACTGATACTTGAGGACATCCTCGCCATCGTCATGATGGTGATGCTGAGTGCTATCGCCAGTGGCAACAACCCTGATGGCGGACAGATGCTTGGCTCTATCATAAAGATTGGCTTCTTCCTGATACTGTGGCTTGTCGTGGGCATCTTTGCCATCCCACTATTCCTGCGCCAAGTGCGCCAACTCATCAATAGCGAGGTGCTGCTCGTCGTGTCGTTAGGACTCTGTTGTGCCATGGCCGTCTTCTCCACAAAGGTGGGCTTCTCGTCAGCCTTCGGTGCGTTCATCATGGGTAGCATCCTGGCAGAGACCGTCGAAGCAGAAAAGATAGAGAAGCTGGTGGAGCCTGTCAAGAACCTCTTTGGCGCCATCTTCTTCGTATCCGTCGGCATGCTGGTAGACCCCGACATCCTCATCAGCTATGCGTGGCCTATCATCACACTGGTGCTGACCATTCTTATTGGACAGGCCGTCTTCGGCTCGTTCTCGTTCATGCTGGCTGGCGAGAGTCTAAAATCGGCCATGCGCTGTGGCTTCTCCATGGCACAGATTGGTGAGTTCTCGTTCATCATCGCTTCGCTAGGTCTGTCACTGGGCGTCATCAGCGACTTCCTCTATCCCGTAGTGGTGGCCGTATCTGTCATCACCACCTTCCTGACACCTTATATGATACGACTGGCAACACCCGCCTATAGCGCCTTGGAGCACCGCTTGCCGACACGCCTGATCACCACGCTCAACCAGTTGTCCATGAGTCATCCCAACAGTCAGGAGCAAAGTGCCTGGAAGCGCCTGTTGACACAGATGGCCGTGAATACCGTGGTTTACAGCATCCTGTCGTCAGCCTCCATTGCCGTGATGTTCACCTTCGTATTGCCCTTCACGCATAAGTTGTTGCCCGGATGGGCACTCCATTGGTATGCCAACGCCATCACAGGTGTACTGACGGTACTGCTCATAGCACCTTTTCTGCGTGCCATGGTGATGAAGAAGAATCGCTCTGAAGAGTGGAGGAAACTTTGGGCCGAGAGCAACCACAACCACCTGCCCCTGCTTTTTACTATCCTTGTGAGGGTGCTGATTGCACTCAGTTTCATCTTCTACGTCTGCCACTATCTCAGCCATTTCAACAATGCCATCATCATCACGCTGGGCATCGTCATCATAGCACTCATCGTCTTCTCGCGCTGGGTAAAGCGTCGCAGCATCGTGCTGGAGCGTCTGTTTGTGAACAATCTGCGTTCACGCGACATTGAGGCGCAGGTGCATGGCAAGAAGCGACCGCTCTATGAGGGTAAGCTGCTTGACCGCGATATCCATATCGCCGAGTTCGACGTGCCCACCAACTCGCTATGGATGGGTAGTACCTTGAAAGAATTGAATCTGGGTAAGAAGTACGGCGTTCACATCAGCAGCATCCTGCGCGGTGGCTTCCGCATGAATATTCCCGATGGCGACTACACCATCTTCCCTTGCGACCGTCTGCAGGTCATTGGCAGTGACGAACAGATGGCCAAGTTCTCACAGGCACTGCAAACGGAGGTCATTCAGGAAGACATCAAGGTGGAGAACCGCGAGATGAAACTGCACCAGCTCATCATCTCTGCCGACAGTCCGTTTGTGGGCAAGACCATGGCAGAGAGCGGCATCCGCAGCATCTACGGTTGCATGGTGGTAGGTATTGAGGAAGGTAAGGAGAACCTCTCACCAGTTCATCCCACCCGCCGTTTCGCAGAAGGCGATATCATCTGGGTGGTTGGTGAGGAAGAATCGTTCCAAGCTCTTAATACCACTGCACAGCATTAGAGTAGCTGGAGCGCTTGTCATACTTCAGCGCGTCAGTCAGCGTGGCAGCATTACAACGGAACGAGAAGTTATAGCTGGTATAAGGTGTCAGCACCACCTGACACGACATATTGAAACAGTGCAGGTCGCGCGACAGTGAGGCCGTTGTCATGGACAGTTTCTTTTCGTCAAAGTCGTAACCGCTGGAGAACGAGATGTTCCAACCGTCCGACAGCCGGACGTTACCACTGAAGTTCAAATTCTGCGTAAACTTATACGGATAGCGCATGCGCTTATAGTTGAACTCACCGGCGGTATTCTCACGCATGGTGATACCATAGCCGAAACTGATAGACCACGGCAACGTGAACTTCATATAACCGTCCTCGTCGGTCTCGGCCATACCGGCATTCTCCTTACGGGCACCATGCTTGCCGGCCTCCATCGTGTTGTCGAGGTTGCTGTCGAGGCCCGTGTCGTACTCGTCGTCGTCGTCATCCTTCTTTTTCCTGTTTTTGCCCTTCTTGTCCACCTTCTCGCCACGCAGCCATTTGAAGAAGTTGCTGACCTTCTCATTACTGAGCGTGTACGACAGGTTCTGCGACATGCCCTGGAAACGACCGAAACGACCGTAGCTATACTCCGTGCGGTCACCGATATAAGGAGTGGCACCCACTGAGTCGGCCTCGTAGGCATAGGTCGCAAAGGTGGCGTTGAGGTTCAGCGTATAGCTCTTCGTCAGTTTCAGGCGCAGACGGGTCGTCAGGTCACTCCACGGACGCGTCTCTGCGGCAAAGTTATACGACATCGCGGCACCCAGCTCATCAATGAGGCTGATCTTCTTAAAGCCCGTCGAGTCGTCGTCACTCCTGATCTTCATCTCGATATTGTTCGAGATATCCACCGAGACGCTACCCGTCTTACCCTTACCTGGACCGCCATAGACCGTTCCCTGATACTGGCTATACTCCACCATCGTCACATTGCCGTTGGCATCGGTCTTCTGGTACGTATCCCATACGCCATAGCGCTTCGCACTGAAGTCCGGTGCGTAGTTAAAGCTGACGGTGGGCGTGAAGACGTGACGAATACGGTCAATCTTGTCACCGAACAGCTTACGGTTGGGGATAAAGAAGCCATATACCTTCGTTGACAGTCCCAGCGACATGTTCCAGTTATAGATATTGTGGAAACCTTGTATCGTATCGACAACCTCCTTCTGGTTCGTCTCATCCCATGAGCGCTTGTACTTCTGCAGATACATACGGTCGGTGAAGTTGAACGTCGGACTCACGTTCAGGAAGTTAAACAACGTAAAGCTTGCACTGACGGGGATGTTGTGCTGCATACCGTTGCGCCAGTCCTTCGAGAAACTGGAGTGCATCAGCTGGTCCTCCTTGGTATGAATCTCATTCTTGAACTGTCCCGTATAGCGCACCGAGATTTTCTCATACCAACGCTCCTCGCCTACCCCATTCTTACGCTTGAAAGGATAGAAGTTTGCCACCGATATATTCAGGTCGGGCATCGTCAGGTCGATAATGGAGTCGCGCATGTTCTGGTTCAGGTTGAACGAACTGGTCAGACTCATGCCCAGACTGGAGAATCTGGTGCCCCATGCCACCGAACTGGTACGCGTCGACTGTGTCAGCGACTGCGGATTATACATCGATGTCAGGTTGTTGCGCTCATAACTGCTCGTCGCATAGTTCACGCTGGCACGCAGCGTCCTGTAAGGATTCGCCTTCTGGTCCTGCGTATGCTGCCACAACACCTTGAAACTGGTGGTCTTGCTATAGTCAGGCATGTTCTTGTCGCCACTCACCGAGTTCTGGTAACTCAGCAGCATCGAACCGCTATAGCGATAGCGCCGTCTGTAGTTCGACGTAGCTGTCACACCCCACGAGCCCTTGGTATATATCTCACCAATCAGCTTCAGGTCCATCTTGTCACTGATGGCAAAGTAGTAACCACCATCACGCAGATAGAAGCCTCGCGACGTCTCGTCACCATACGTCGGCATGATGAAACCCGACGAATAGCTCTTCGTAAAAGGGAAGAAGCCGTACGGAACGGCAAAAGGCAGCGGCACGTCACAAACCACCAGATAGGTGGGACCGAAGACGACGTTCTTGCCGGGGCGCACCTTGGCACGCGACATGGCAAAATAGAAGTCGGGATGCGGCAGGTCACAGGTGGTATAGCGTCCGTGGTAGAGGAACATATCGCCCTTGCCGTCGCGCTTCGACAGTTCCGAGGTCATGAAACCCTCCTGCTGCTGCGTGTAGGCATTGCTAATCAAACCCTTCTTCGTCTTGAAGTTAAACGCCATCGTGTCCGTCTCATAGGTGTCAGAACCCATCTTAAACACCGGCATGCCAAACTTCTGACCCGTCGTGTCCACCGAACCCGTAGCATGCACCAGACTGGAGTCCAGCGACATGTATATCTGGTCACTCTCCAGGTCCATATCCTGATACTTCACGTGCGACTTACCATAGAGGTGGGCAATAGCCGTAGCACCCTCATAGGTCATCGAGTCCTCGGCCGAATAGGTTACAGGGGCATCGATGCCGTTCTTGCGCTGGCGATTGGCCGAGTCGGCAGCCAGCGAGTCGTCAATGGCCTTGTTGCGCTTCCATATCAACAACTGCAACGAGTCCATCGAGGTAGTATCCACCACAGTGCTGTCTGCCCCAGCGGCACCTTCTGTAAAGCGCAACCGTGGTACTTCCGCCACCACAAAAACGATGACGAAAAGCAGCAGAAATATGAGCGTTTTTCTTCTCACGGCTGCAAAGGTACAACTTTTTGAGCAGTTACAGCATTTTTTAGGACATAAATTATGGGAAATTGTGGGAAATTAACCCTTCAAGAATAAAATATTCGCATGTCACTCTGGGTATTTCCAGATATTATACGGACCTAAATAGGTAAACGAGGTTTCCCACTTAGCGAGTTTCACCCCGAAAGCTTCTCTTCCGAATGACAGATCAGTGGTCATACTAAAATCGGCCGATGCAGAGAATCTTTATATGACAAGGTATTTACTCAAACTTTCTGGACCATTCAAGGAACTTGTCGACGCCGGCATGGCCGAACTTCTCTAAGGACTGGGCGGTCTCCAGGACGGTGCGCACATGGTCGGGACGGGACTTGGAGTAGAACTTATCGGCATAGCAGATGATCTGCTCCTCCAAGGTCTCGGGTTCGAAGCCAGGGAGACCGGTGCCTGTATGGCGCTCGGCAACACGGGCATGACGGGGGAAACCTTCCTGACGCAACAGGTCGCCACCAATCTGACCATGACGGATATAGGGCTCGGTGCCATGACAGAGAATAGACGGGGCATCGCACTGGTAGATGCCGATGTCGTGCAACATGGCGGCCTCTTCCAGGAACTGCACATCGACAGGCAGCTCTACGTGTTTCTTGACAATCTGCAGACAGCGGTCGGCCACCTGGCGGCTGTGTTTCAGCAGCAAGCGACGCAGGTCATTGTCGTCAGGGTAGTATTTGTTGATGATAGATAAGTAGTCCATTTTCGCTCATTTGTCACATTTTCGTTTGCAAAGATAGAAAAATAATATGAATTATGCATTACGAATTATGAATTATTTTGTACTTTTGCAGAAGAAAAACTGATTTACGATGAAAAGAAGAACGCTCTGCCCCATCCTACTATGCCTGCTATGCCTGCAGATGTATGCCCAGCAACCCGTTGGCAACAACGCTGAGGAAACAAAGTCGAAGACGTCGACATTCCTCACAGAAGAGGAGTTGCCCAACCCCTTGCGCTTTATTCCCGCGCCGCCAGAGCCAGGCAGTGGACCTTTTGACAACGACACCTATTATTACCACTTTGGTAAGAAGGAGCGCGAGACAGCGCGTGGCGAGAAGGCTGCCCTGGACGAGATGCAATGGACGTCGAAAGCGTTCAGTGAGGCAGCAGGCATCGAGATAGGTCCTGAGGAGACACCAGAGATTTTCAAACTGGCTGAGGGAGCGCAGAAGGATGCCAATGCCACCAACCGACGGGCCAAGAACCACTACCGTAGGACGCGTCCGTTCGTGTATTTCAACGAGCCCTCGCTATTGCCCGAATACGACGAGGAAGTGAAGGAATCGTTCAGCTATCCCTCCGGCCATAGCGTGCGCGGGTGGGCCTATGCCCTCACGCTGGCACTCGTCATCCCCGACTCTACCGAGGCGCTGATAGCCCGTGCCCAGGAGTATGCCATCCATAGAGTCATCTGCGGTCGCCACTACAAGAGCGACATCGACGCCTCGCTGGTGGAGGCCACCGCCGTGATGAGCAAGCTGCTCTCGAACGAGGACTTCCTGGAACAACTGGAAAAGGCCCGCAAGGAGTATGCGAGCCTTCGTAAGGAGAAAGAGTAACTCACTTCTCACCTCTAGCTTCTCGCTATTTTCGCATGAACGATAGCGTCTTAGCTTGCTCCATCATCATATCAGCCAACATACTATTGGCATCGCTAACACCATTGATGATGTCATAAACCTCTTTCAGGCCACGATGACCACCATCGTTCTTCAGCACATAGACCAGACAGAGGTACTGCAAGGCTGCACTGGAGGCAAGGATGTCGAGATCGGTAACGGCCAACTGTGAGAGAGCCAGCTGGTAAGCATCCTCCGCATTATCATCCAAGAAACGCTGCACATCGCCAAGGGTCTCCAGTCCGAAGGATTCGAGCACAGGCAGGAAAGGCATCATGGAGACAGGATAAATCTCTGCCTGATTGACAACAGCGATGCGGCGGTTCAGACGAGCGAAGGGCTCCGTCTCAAGGAAACTGCGGAACGTATCTGCCGACAGGGGCACATCGTCAAGCTTACCGCTCTTGACCAACGACTGGATCTGACGGCGATAGTCGGTGAGCGCCGTACGCAGACGACTGAACTCATCGTCGATAAGTTCCAGCATACCTGCCAGTCGGCTGAACTGGCGACGATACTCGGGAAGAATCTTCACATCGG
>Ga0256407_10014535_pt1 | contig 10338 bp, 9 predicted proteins | sample RumenRJG_04DNA_FD_193489 | JGI IMG/M metagenome (GOLD analysis project Ga0256407, IMG submission 193489) | Bovine rumen microbial communities from Lethbridge, Alberta, Canada - RJG_04 | ecosystem: Host-associated > Mammals > Digestive system > Stomach > Rumen | place: Canada: Alberta | collected... | reverse complement strand
ACCTAAGTTCACTTCCATTCTTCAGAATGGAAATTCTGTCAACGTTAATGTTACATCAAATACCGCTTGGAGCATACCTCAATCTGATGATACTAATCTTATCAAATGGAAAACTGGGGATGGATACATTTATCTTTCTCAAGGAGAGGGAAAATTAGATGCAGTCATTTCCATTTCCTCTGATGTAAATACTGGAAGCAGAAGAATTCAGGACTTGGAGTTTGTCGCTTCAAATGTTAGCGGTGAAACAGTAAGCAAGACAATTACAATTTATCAGTATGGTACTGATACATTGAGTTTTGACGGTCATTATTCTGATACTCCACATTCAGAGTATGTAAGCGGTATTGACGGAGGTGATGCTAACAGCTATTTTGATAGATTTATATATTGCGGTAATGCAAATGGTTAACATCTAAAAATAAAACTAAGATGGCACAAGAAAAAACAAAAAATTTAGGTCAAGTAGCGGCAATATGGATTTCATCTAATGCTCCAGAGAATACTAAGCTGATATGGTATGATATTAGAGAACAATGTCATAAAGTTTACGAGACGTCTACTGGAGAATGGGAAGCTCTCAATCCTCAGGTTGTTACTAATTCAACGATTAGTGATTTGAGTAATATTGCCTCTCAAAGCGGTTTGTCAGTCGGCAAGTTCTACTATCTAACTGATGTTGGTACGCTTGCAATTGCGATAACGACTACCAAGGTTTGGTATGTAGATTCGTTAAACAACTATGTTGTAAACGACCTTGCTTCAACGATTGTGGCTTACATCAATTCTTCTAATTTGCTTATAGACGGAAGTACTGGAGTTTGGAACAATGAGAGTGGCCGTTTGGAGTTCGCTTTCAGTTCTGTCGATAGCGGAGAAAACATTGACACGGATAATGACTACATTGTAATAAGGAGAAAGAATAACAACGTTTGGTCTTGGGTCAAGGCTAAGTTAAGTGGATTTATTTCTGCTGTAGCAAACAACTCTATTTCTTGGAACAACGGATTTTATTTTAACTTCAACGAAGCTGTTAATAGCATCAAAAATATTGCTGGCGGTATAGTTGGACTTGAAAGACATAATGCGGATTTAAATCTTGTTGCTCAATCAATTGTTAATGTATCAAATTCTGTTGACAGTGTAGAAACAAATTGTAAGAGTTACACTGATGACGCTACTGCTGATTTAGAGATATATGGAAAGAAATGGGGCAGACCTTGGGGCGTATATCAAAATCCGCCCAACGCTCCTGGTATTGATGCAACTTTGCAAGAAGTGCTTACCATTCTTATCAGTTGGGCAAACGTATTGCAAAATTCAAATAAGATTAAGGTTGGTAGTGGATTTTCGTCCAACGGACGAAGTGGAAATGTAGATTATTCTGACACTGTTCGTTCTGCTATTGAGAAGTTGGTTTACAAGGTTAATAATCAGTCTTTAGCTGGAGGTGTCAAATTACCATCAGATTATAATGTGTATGATTATAGTGGTGATGTTGCTGCTGACGATGATGTACTAACGGCAATTGGTAAGTTGGCAAGAAAGTTTAACGGCATAGACAATACAATTTGGGGAGTGTCGTTTGATAATGCTTGGAAAACTTTAGCAAATTTAGGCGACAAGATTGGCGAATTTGATTCCCAAGGCAGGGCATTATATTCGGCTTGCTTAGAGGGTGCTGTTTACTTGCTCAGTTTATGGTATGCAGAACACTTTCATAATAAGACTAACTCATGGACGGCTATCAATGGCTATTATATGAATAGCCGTGGCGATGGACGTTCGGAATTAGCAAGTGTTTGTCAATACAAGATTACTGAAAATACAATTTCGTTAAAAAAGCAGCAATCTACCTCATTCAATACTTATATGGGTAATCAAGGCAATAATATTTTGGTTGGTAATAATACGGATGATATTACTCTAACATTCAAAAATTTGCCTCAATGGGTTATTACTGCTTTGATTGATAAGTATGGTGTTGGAGTTCCGTTTAATGTAGGAATATCAATAACGGGGCATGATGTAACCAATTCTTTAAATCCGTCTTTCTTCATAGCTAATGGAGTTATGTATGGAATCGTGGTTCAAGCTCCCGTTGATTCCGAGCCAAACGGATATTTGAAATTGATTCCTTTTTGGACGGATGCTTTAAAAGATGAATCTGTTTTATATAAATCTGATTCTTGGATTCGTGTAATAGACAAGCGGGTTGTTAACGAGAATGGAGACTTTGGCAGTGATTGGTTAATAACAGCCATCTACTCAGCAGAAACATGGCGTGGTGAGATTCCGCCATTCTGTATCGACATTTCGTTGTACTAAAAATAAAGAGCACGAGAAACCAACGTTTCTCGTGCTTTATTATTTATCTCAGTATAAGTTACTGATTTGTAATTTACGATTGGTTAGCAATGACGTTAGTGCTGTAATTGTTATTATTTTATTTCGTCTTTACAAGATTGTTTCTTAACATCTTCACTTTTTCTTTTCTTACAATAATCTTTGTAAATCCTTTCGGCAATATCATATTCGTTTGGCGTATATCCAATATTATCGAAAATTATCCATCCGCTTTCGATTCCGTAAATTTCAATGATTCTCGTTATAAATCTTTCGACACAATCATAGTGCTGAGTTATGTTAGCCAGAACTTTGTCGCTTTCTCTCAAACTCTTAATTCCGTTTGCATCATTGAAGTAAACCAATAGGTCACTTGGAAAGTATTTCAACGAATAAGCAATTTTTTCTGCCATAGATTTCGTTACCAGTGATGTCTTAGCCTTATTAACTTTATTTTGAGCTACAATAACAGTTGGCGATGTTAATAGAAATGTTGACATCGCAATTACAAGTAATTTCTTTGATAAGCGTTTCATAAACAATAAGAATTTAGTTTGATTATTACAAACTATGTGGCATTTATTTTGATACGCTCAAAGCTATTATTAGCAAAAGCATTTTGGTGAACTCATGAGTTCTAATAGTTTGAGATTGACAGAGTTTTATATATAAATAGAAAATGTTGGTTGCATCAATTCAAATTTAGAGTCAAAGTTTGCCGCTTGCCGTCTGAGAAAGATAGTAAGCGGTTTTTTAAAATTGTAGCAAAATAAATTCAAATGCTATTTTAATCATTAGCAGGTATAGTATGGTTAAAAATAGCAAATAACATGCGCAAAGATAATTTTGAATTTTGGTGCGAGCTCAATCAGGTTGAGAAAGCCATTGATGAAAAGACTGGCGAAGAAATTATGCTGCTTGGCGGCATAGCTTCAACCGCAGATGAGGATTCCGATGGGGAGTTTCTTGACCCCAAGGGATTTGACATCCAGCCTTTGATAAAAAGCGGTTTGGTAAACTGGCATCATCAAGCTAAGACCAATCCTGGTACCATTGTTGGTGAGCCAACGAAAGCTGAGATTAGAAAAGAGGGTTTGTACATCGAAACTCAGCTGTATCCTCATTCGCAGGTTGCTTGCGATATTTGGGAGCTGGCTAAGACATTGGCGGCTGATTCCAAAACACGTAGGCTTGGTTATTCCATTGAGGGTAGAGTTGTGAAGCGTAAGAGTGACGACCCGACTGACCCCGATTATAAGAAAATAGTGAAAGCAATCATTACTGGAGTTGCTATTACTCATCAGCCGAAAAATCCTAAAACGTTCGCAAATATAATTAAAGGTGAAATTGACGAGCTTGAGGATGATGAAGAAAAAGACGAGACAAGGGGCAAAGAGGAAAAGACAGACGATATGAAAGCTGCTCTTGATACTGAAAATGCTTCTGCTTTGAAAAAAGAATCTGTTGATGACTCACTAAAAATAACAACATTTGGGAAGTCAGAGACATTCGATAAAATTTTTCAAGACATCCCAGGTATTAGTATCTCAAAAGCAAGACAAATTTATTCACTAATTGAAAATATAGCTCATATGAAAAAGAACTCAAAGGCAATTACCCAAGAGGACATTGAGAAGGCATACAGCACATTAGGGCTGGAGATGCCTGAACTTGACATCACAAAGGGTGAAGAGAACGAAGATGAGCAGACCGATGAGCAGAATGAGTATTCTGCTGAAGAGGAAAAGCTCATCAAAAAGTCAGAAGAGTCAGAGGATGAGACGGAGACAGACGAGAATGCTGAAACTGAAGAGACTGAAGACGATGAGGACAAAAAGGATGTGAAGAAGGCAAACACCAATTCGATTGGACTGAAGTTTGAGCGGATTGAGAAAGCAATTTCTGATTCACACAAGTCCCAGTCTAAGTACGTTAAGGCCCTTGGTGTTATGGTTAAGGCTCAGAGCTTGCAGCTTGAAAAGGCTCAGCAAAGTCTTAATATGGCCATGGAAACTATCAATGCTCAGCAAGAGATTATTAAGGGGTACGAAAACAAGTTTGATGCTCTGAGTTCGCAGCTGTCTGAGTTAGGCAATGCAACTCCTGCTCCCAAGTCTGTACGTCATGCTGCTCCGATAGAGCGTGTATTTGGTAAGGGATTGGAGGACGAGTTGAACAAGGGTCAGGACGCTGGTCAGTTGAAGTCTAATCAGGTTAGCATTAAGAATCGTGCCGCTGTAGCTGAAATTCTTGACCAGGCAACATTTGCTAAGGGTTATGATGAAGAGTTCAGCAAGGCTTGTACCGCTTATGAAGCTGGTGCCGACCTGTCCAACTCTATCCTTGCTCGCATCAAGAACGAATTTAATATTGAAATCGTGAAATAAATTTAAGGTTTAACTTTTAACAAATTTTTTAACAAATGGAAAGACTTTCTATCAATCTTGCCGACTATGGTTATCAGAATGGTAATGGCTATGGTCAGGGCAATCAGGCAGAAGTTGATGCATTGAACAAGGCTCTTGCCGCTGGTGAGATTACTGGCCGTGAGACTACTAACATGACCGATGCTTCAGGTTCTCCTTTGAAAGTTGAGAGCTTGGAGAAAACTCTGAAGCACTTGACGTTCCGTGAGAGTGACATTCGGCTTTGGAAGGACATCCCTAAGAAGCCTGCGTACAACACTGTTGAAGAGTACAACCAGCAGGTTAGTTACGGTCAAGACCGTGGCGGATTCAACGCAGAGGGTGAGCTGCCTGAGGAAGAGGACAGCGTATTTGTTCGTAGGGCTCAGCTGGTTAAGTATCTTGGTGTTACCAAGAGTGTAACTCATCAGATGACCTTGGTCAACACCATGATTGGTAATGTCATGGAGAAGGCAATCAAGGATGGTACTCTGTGGATTCTCCGCAAGCTGACCAAGTCTCTGTACTTTGGCGATGAGCAGCTGATTCCTCTGGAGTTTAACGGATTCCTGGCTCAGCAGAAGCAGTCTGACGCTTGGGCAGATTACAACGCTTACATGAACAGCGAGAATATCGTTGATATGCGTGGTGCTTCTCTGTCTGAGGATGCTATTGAGAGCGGTGCTAACACCATTGTTGAGAACTTTGGTCTTGCAACTCAGCTCTATGCCGCACCTGCCGTTCTGAGCGGATTCGTGAAGCAGTTCTATGGCAACAAGTTCATCATGCCTAACACTCAGGCTCTGACGAATGGCGTTATGGGTCAGCGTGTTCAGCAGTTTGAGAGTCAGTTTGGCCCGATTGGTCTGAATCAGGATGTGTTCTTCAAGAAGTTGCCTGCTAAGCCTGCTACTGCACCTGCAACAACCGAGAAGGCAGCCACTAAGCCGACTATTTCTGTAGCCGCTGTATCTGCTGGCGCTGCCAACTCTAAGTTCGCAACTGCAGATGCTGGTAACGTGTTCTATGCCGTTTCTGCTATCAACCGCTATGGTGAGTCTGACCTTGCTATTGCAGGTGCTGCTACTGCAATCGTAGCTACTGGTGCTGCTGATATCACGATTACCGATGGCGGCGGCATTCACAAGGCTACTGCTTACCGCATCTACCGCACCAAGGTTGGTGGTACTGCTGCTGGCCCATTCTATCCTCTGTTTGATGTTTCTCTTGCAAATGTCAGCGCAGGTTACGATGGTGCTGCTAATGGTAAGGTACGTGACCTCAACCGATTCCTGCCCGACACTGACCAGGCTATGCTCGTTCAGTTCGACAACGAGGTTATTGAGTTCGCTCAGCTCGCACCGCTGATGAAGATGGATTTGGCTCTGCTGAGTCCTGCATACCGCTTCATGATTCTGCTGTACGGCACGCCGTTCCTTTATGCTCCCAAGAAGATGGTTCGTATCATCAACATTGGTGCTTACAAGAAGGCATGACCAGAGATTGTTTAACAAAATTGTCAAACGAGTTAAGGGGTGTGGGCCAAGTTCGCCCCACCCCTTTCTCATAAATCGTAATTCAAAATGAAAATTCAAGCGAAAAATCAGGATATTAAGTCCATGAAGTTGAGCGTTCCCGTGGATGGTCTCATTGAGATTGACGAAAAGGGAATTGCCGAAGTGTCTGAAAAATGCGGCAAGATGCTAATAGAGGGCACGAGTGACTGGAAAGAGTTTAAGGCTAAGGGTACTGGCAAGGCTGATGAAGATGGCGAGCAAGACGCAGAGGATGTTGAGGAGCCTGAAACTGAGGACACCGAAGATACCGATGAATCTGAAGACGCTAAAAAGCCAGCTACAGACAAAGAGATTATTGCTGGATTGAACAAACTGCCGCTTGAGGCTTGCATTGAGACCGCTAAAGAAGCAGGTTATCCTGAGGCTGAGTGGGAAAAGCTCATCAAGAACGAGAAGGCAGCTGAAAAGCTGATGCAGAAATACCTTGTTCGTAAGTACAAGGAGAGCATCAAGAAGTAACACAAGAATGAGCTATTCATGAGGATAAGAAACCATGCCAAGTTTACGTCTCAAAATATCGTACAATAAGAACAATGGGTTACTCATCAGTCCCACAGAGCTGAGAGAAACTTATTTGTTCGGCATTCCAGTTTGCACCACCGATGGTCGCAAGATTTCTTCTCAGTCTTTAATGCAGGCAATACGTTCTGCACAGACGAAGTTTGAACGAGTATTTAGCATCAAGCTGAAGAAGCAGGTGATTGAAGAAAGTCGTGACTTTATTCGTGAAGATTTTAACAACTGGGGATTCGTCAAAGTGACCTATCCTATTCGATATATTGATTGGCTGAAGGGCTATATCAATGAGGCTTGTCAGGTTGACTATCCTCATGAATGGCTTGTTATTAAGCGCACTGAGAACGTTGCTCAGTTTAGAAATTTATATCTCATACCGAACAGCAATAGTGTTCATGGAGCTAAGATGAATCAAAACTCCATTATCTACAATGGAATTTCGCCTCACCTGGGGTATTTTGGACAAACAAGGATTCCTAATTATTGGCGTACAAAATACATTACTGGTTGGGATGCTAACGAGATTCCTGACGACCTTTTGGATGCTATAAATAAGCTGGCTGCTATCAACGCTCTGCTCATTATTGGTAGTTATCTTTATGGTGTTGGTATTTCTTCTTTGAACGTGTCGCTGGATGGAGTATCTCAATCATTTCCGCTTACTAAGGGCGGAAAATACGGAATGTTTACAGACCGCATAACCGCTTATAAGGAGGAAATTGATTCCATGTGGCAAGACTTGAAGTGTGAATACGCTGGGCTAATTTTTGACGTGCTATGAGTGACAAAAAGTCTATTATTACGCAACATCCGATTACTGCTCAAACTCCACCGTCGTTTGACTTACCAAAGCCTCATTGGGATGTAAATAAGTTTGAGAGTTTAATCTATAACATGGGCTATGACGCTTATATTGAAAAGGCGTTAAGGTGTCCTTGTTGTGATAAAGCTACTGGTCAGGCTTTAAGTACTTGTCATAATTGCCTTGGTAGAGGTTGGTTTTTCGTAGATAAGCGTCAAACGAGGGTTGTAGCACAGTCTATGGAGAATCAACGTAGAAACTCTCAGACGGGAGAGATAAACCGTGGTAACGCAAGAATTACGGCACGAGCTTCAGACAAATTAGGCTTCATGGATAGGGTTATGCTTCTCGATTTAACAGCTTGGTATACTGAGTTGCTGAATCCTATTGAGTATGAAGATGAGCTTATAGCATATCCAGTTTACGAGCCGTTGGAAATTTCAAACATCTATCTTTATGGCGGAGATAATGTAAAATTGATTCCGCTCACTCCAAGCCAATATGAGATTTCTGGAAACAAAATAATTTTTGACAAGTCTTTAGAGGAATTAGTGCCTGTCGAAGATATGAATCAAAAGTTTCCCGAAATGACAATTTCAATCCGATATTCGTACCATCCAGTTTATCACATCATTGATGCTAATCGTGAGCTCACTAAGGTACGTGAAAAGGGTTGTTCTTTCTCAGACGATAATTTGCGTCAAGTTCCTATGTTATACGTTGGCCGCAAAGCTCACTACATATTCGACGCACAAAAGTTTAACAATAACGCATTTGAAAACACAGTAATTGAATAATGGCTACAATTCCTCCAATAGAGATAGACCTTACTGGTCTAAAATCGCAATTTTTAGGGCAAATATCTGACCAACAGATAAATGAATTAACAGAGACTTGCGTTCAGTTAGTCACTCAAGCTGTTTATTCAAAGTGGGAAGCATTAGCAAAGCAGGAGCTTCATTCAACGCTGCCTGAATATTTGCATAATCTTAACATAATTGACAAAGGACGTTTTCAAAAGCAAATTATTCTTACTGGTACGCTGCCTGAAATGGTTGAATCAGGCGCAAGTCCTTTTGACTTAAAAGAAGTATTCAAAAAGTCAAAGTGTGTAAAATACACAGTGCCAGTTTACAACCGCAAAGGAAAGATGGTGTATCAAGGTGGTGATTGGTATCTTACAATTCCATTTCGTCAAGGCACTCCAGGCATTGTTGGGCAAGCAGGATTTGCTAACGAAATGCCTCAAGAGATTTACGCTTTAATGGTGCACAGAGCTGCCAACAGTCCTTTGACTAAGGCAGAGATTCCTGACCCATATAATGTTCCTCGCAGTCGTGCCGCTATTTACGACCAACAAAGTGGTAAGTTGCTGTATGGCGAATATACTCATAAAGCAAGCATCTATGAGGGATTGGTTAAGAAACAAGCTGCATACGGAAAAACAGTACAAAATACTTATCGTTCATTCCGTAGAGCAGGAGCAAACAGTGACCCACTCGCATTTATACATAGAGGAATTAAGGCGAGAGATTTAGCCAAAAAAGCTGTAGAGCAAACAGATGTAGAACAAATAGTTGAAAACGCAACTTATCAATTTTTAGATAATATATTACCGAATTAGTTATGGTAGGTATAGTTTACAAATTCACGATTATTGCTAAATATAAGATGGATGGTCACCATCCGTTTTATATAGGACAACATTGGTGTAAATCTAAAGAAGATTTTTTGAATCGTGATTATCCTTACTATGGTAGTGGTAGTATTTGGAATGATTTTCTCAGTAAAATAAAGAAAGAATATCCAACCAAGTGGCGTTATTTTATTCGCAGGGAAATTCTTTGTTGCGTTAATAATGATGAAAATCAACGCATGCTTGATAAACTTGAAGAGTATTGGATAAAAAGAGAAAAGGCTCATAAATCTAAACATTTAGGCGGTTGCAATATACTTTGGGGAACTGCTAATAATTTCGCTTCAGGAAGTCCATCCAAGCAGGATTTTGTTAAAATGAAAATAAAATCATCCGTTGATGATTGGTATAGAAGTGAAGCTGGATTGAAATTTAAGAAAAGGTTATCTGAACAAAAGAAGGGTAAGAAACTTTCTGATGAAGTTAGAGATAAGATAAAAACGTTGTCGCCAAATGGTGATAAATCGTATTGGTATGGTAAGAAACTATCAGAAGAAACAAAGAGAAAAATATCAGAAAAGGCAAAACAAAGAAATAAAGACCTGGGATATAGAAAGATGGTCAGAGATAAAACCAATTATAGATATGGTGAATGCCATCCTAATTTTGGTAAACATTTATTTGTAGGTAAAGATAATCCGTTTTATGGCAAAAGGCATACCGATGAATCGAAAAAGAAGATGTCTGATAGCCATAAGAAAAATAAAATACAAGATTAAGTATGACTGGTATATTGATTCCTGAGTTGGTTATTTACCAAACTCTTGAAAACATAACAAAATATATAAGAGACGATTTGAAGGCCAATGAGGCTGATGAAACAAAATCGTTTCTTTATCGTCTGTTGGGTTTGGATGATGATGGCAACCCAATGAAGATGAATCGTTATAATTACTTTGTTCAGGCTAAGAAGATTTTCAATTCAGTTCAAAATCTGAATGTAAATTTTGGCTATAATTTTGAAGTAGCTAAGATTATTTCTTTCCACATCATTCT
>Ga0256407_10014533_pt1 | contig 10339 bp, 7 predicted proteins | sample RumenRJG_04DNA_FD_193489 | JGI IMG/M metagenome (GOLD analysis project Ga0256407, IMG submission 193489) | Bovine rumen microbial communities from Lethbridge, Alberta, Canada - RJG_04 | ecosystem: Host-associated > Mammals > Digestive system > Stomach > Rumen | place: Canada: Alberta | collected... | reverse complement strand
TTAAAAGGAACTTTTACTATGTTAAAAGGAATTAAGGATGGAGGAAAGTTTATTTATAAAACATCAAAACCTATTTTTAAATATTTATCAATTAAAACTATTCAAGGAATTGGATATCTTTGTAAAAAAGTAATTGATGAATTAGAAGAAAATAATAAAGATAATAATAATATTGATAATAAAAATAAATGTAATATTGATATTAATGATTTTTTAAATGTTGATAATTATGTGTTTACTCCTAGTTTGGAATTTCCTACTTTTGAAGAAATTATGATGGCTAATAATAATAATTATTATAATAATATTAATTACAATAATAATTATAATAATAATTTTCCTATTGAAGATTTTAATAATTATGATAATCAAAATCCTAATGTTATTGTAATGGGAGGTTATGAAAATAATAATAATAATAATAATGAATATTTTACTGATTTTGAAAATGATATAAATGAATGTAATAAAAATGTAAATTATGAAAATAAAAATTTGGAATTAGAATTTCAAAAAAAAGATAGTAATGTAGAAAATCCAATAAAGGAAAATAATAATTTTGTAAAAGAAGCTACAGATTCAAATGATTTTATATAATAATAGCATTTTGGAAATATACAATAATAATTATAAATATATAAATTAAATATAAATTATATAGCAAATTTAATATATTAATTTTATTAAATGTTATTATTAATTTTATTATTCTTTTGAAAATTATTATAAAAATATTTGAAAAAAAATAATAAGTAAAATAATTTGTATTTAATATGAAAACATTTTTAATTATTTTAATTAAACAAAATTAATGAAAGAGAGAATAATATATCCAAAAATTAGATGTAATCATGAAATAACCAAATTTCCTTTTTGTAATAAATGTTGTTGTATATATGATTCAAATAAAAAAATTGCTAGTATAAATAAAAGATTAAATTCTTTAATTAAGGAAATAAATTTTGGAAGTACATATAAAAATATTGTGATTCAAGAAGAAAATGAATTAAATAAAATCAATAAAATAAAGTCAAAATATATATATATAAAAAATAGAAAAGAAATAATTGAAAAATTTTTTAAAGTAATTACAATTTATAAATATAGTCTTTCAACTTTTTATTTAGCAATTTTTTTAATGGATGAAATATTTTATAAAGTTAATTTAAATAAAAAATATTTTTTATCAAATGAAGAAATTGCATTAGGTTCTTTATTTTTAGCAATAAAAAGTTTAGAATTAGAAAAAAATGTTTCATCAAATTTATCAAAAATACAATCTTTTTTTTCTCCTTCAATAATTTATTCAATTGAAAGACTAAAAATAATAGAAATATTATGTTTAAAAAAATTAAATTACAATATATATAGAATTACCCCTTATGATTATTTAAATTTATTTATTAAAATAGGAGTAATATTTTCTAATGAAATATTAGAAAATACAAATTTAAATGTTGTTTATTTAAATTCTAATATTTCAAAATTATCATATGAAATTTTAGATAGTTTAATGAAAAATACAAATGAATATTTTAAAATAAAACCTAATTTAATTGCACTTGGAATAATTTTATATGCAAAAGAAAAAATAATGCATATTAATAATATAGAAATGTTTATTTATGCATATAATATTTCAAAAGAAGAAATAATAAAAACAAAAAATTTCATAAAAGAAAATAGTGAAAGGAAAAATAAATTAAATGACATAAATAATATTATAAATAAAGATAGAAAAAATAATAAAAGTCAATCACCTTTAAAAAATCAATATTATCAATTAAAAAAATCATTTTTAATTAGACCATTTTCTTTAAGTTCAGTAAGTTCAAGACCATCTTCAATGAAAAAAAGTTCATTAGGTTCAAATGTAAGTACATCTTCAGATGATATTAATAATGTAAATATGAATCAAAAAATAAAAATAACAATGAAAAATTATTCAAAAGAAAATTCTATTGATTTTTCTTATTCATATACTGCACAGAATACTATTAATTCTAAAAGGAATAAAAATTTAATTAAAATAAGACCTTTAAGTCAAATTTCAGAAATGAGAAAAAGTAATATTTTAGTGAATAATAAAAAATTAAATAATTTAAATGAGGTTAAATCAAATTTAAGTCAAAAAATTAATAAACATAAATTAAGTATTAAAGAAATGTTAAAAGAAAATGAAAAAAAGAAAAATAATTATGCGTCTCTTGAATTATCTTATTTAATAAGTCAAACTTCAAATAAAAGTATTTATAATAATAATAAAAAGAAAAATATTAATATTAATATTAAACCATTTAAATTAAATAATAATAATTTGGAGAAAAAACAAAAAGAAAAAGAAAAAGGACATTATAAAAAAACAAAAATTAATAATGTACTTAAAAGTACAATTAATTTAAATAAAAAAATAAATAAAAGAACTCATTCTTTAACAACTTCAGTTTCTAGAGAAAAAAAAAGTAATTTAAATTTAATTCCATTACCAAAGAAAACTTTAATTAATTATTGTAAATTTGTGAATCAAAAAGCAAAAATATTATAAATAAATTTTTAAATGTATAATTATATTTTTTATAAACAAAAATAATATTTCAATTAATTATAAATATAAAATTTAATTTTTAATTTTTATAACTCCGTGCCAGAAATATTTTCATATCTTGACTTTAAATCCATAAATCTATTCATAAATTTATTATATAAATTCATTTCTGACTTTGTATTAATTTTTTTTTTTACTTCTTCAAATTGATCCATAATTTCTTCAAAAAGTAAAAATATTTTATTATGATTATATTTAAATTTTTTACATTTTTCCAATTTTGAATTTATTAAATTTAAATCTTTTACAATTTTCTTTCTTAATTCTTTTAATTCTTTAGGTTCATTTTTTTCTTCTTTTTCCTTTATTTTTTTTTCATCTTCAATTTCATATTCTTCAAACATTCTTTCATTAATTTCACTTTCATCAAACATATTTTTAATAAATAAAAAAGTTCATAATAAAAAAAATGACTGAAAATAAATCAAATTCTTATGTACCAAAATTATTAGATTCAAGTAAAGCATATATTAAAGATTTACGTAAAAAAATGATTTTAAATAATTACTTAACTAATTTTAATATAAGAGCATCAAAAGATTTTAATAAATTTTTATCTGAGTCTAATACAAGATATAAAGTAGTTAAATCGGGAAATGCCATTCAACCAGCTTTAAATCAAACTATGAAAGAAATTTCTCCTTTAAGTAATTCAATTTTAAAAAATAAATTTTATACTGAATTAAATACAATTAAAGAAGAAAATAAATTAAAAAAACTTGTTAAAAGTGGAATTGAAAATAAAAAATTAATAAAAGAAATTAGAGAAGAACAAATTAAAGATAAATATTCAAAAGATGAACTTAAATTTAGAGAATTTTTAAATAATAATGTTCTTGAAAAAAAAGGTTTATTAAAAATAAAAAAAACTGATAATGATTGGAGAAAAAAAGTAATGTCAAATTATTCATATAATAAATATCAATCTGATATTTGTCTTTTAAAAGATATTATTGAAGAAGATGAAAAACAAATTAAAAATCAATTAAATAATTATTATACAGAAATGAATATAATTAAAGAAAATATTCCAAAAGAAACTCAAGATGAAATAAAGAAAAAAAAACAAAAAATATATTTTAATTTAGATAAATTAAAAATGTTAAAATATAAAAAACCAGACCCAATTCCAATAAATTTAATTAAAAAAGCAGAATTAGAAGAAGATTCAATTCAATTAGGAAAATTTGTTTCTTATAATAAATCATCAATTAAACAAATTGATAATATGAAAAAATTAAGAAAATCTCAATTATTAAATCCAATAAAAAATATTGAAGAAGAAAATTTAAATGAAAATGATTTTTATAATACTAGAAGAGTTGTTAAAACTGAAGCAAATAATTTATTTTTAATGAAAGATAAATTTGATAAGAAAAATGAATTAATTTCTAGTAAAATTGATGAAGATTTTCCTGATATTGAAGAATATCCTATAATTATTAGAAAAAGATTAGAAAGGAAAAAACAAAAAAGAATTGAAGAAACTTTAAAAAATGCAAAATATTTATCCGCTGATGAAGAAAGAAGATTAAATTTTAATTTGAATTTAAAAAATAAATTTATTAAATGGAATCAAGATCCAAAAGAATTAGAAGGTTATTATATTTAAAAAATATTAATATTATTAATAAATATTTTATTATATTTTCCACATTTATTATTAAAAAAAATATATAAAAAAAAAAATTCATTATTTTTTAAAAATGTTATTTTAGTTTTTGAGAAATTTCAATTTTCAAAAGATTTTATATAGTTTGATAAATTAATTGATAAAAGATGAAAAAAAGATTATCTTTATCTCAAAAAAATACAAAAAACAATGATAACAATAATTTAAAAAAAATTTTTACATTCAAATTAAACACATGTCAAAAAGAAATTAAAATAAATAAACAATTTTTAAAAAAATTTCCAAGTGTTCCTTCAATAGAATTTACAAATAGAAATATATCTCAAGTAAATTCAAGTGTAATTAATGAAAGAGAAATATTAATAAATAAAGAAGATAAAAATAAAAAAAGTAATAGTCAAAAATCTTTAATTAATCAAACTACAAAAATAAAATTACCTTTATTAGATAAGTCAATAGAATTAATTAAAAGAAGGAAAAATACAAGAAATATAAAATTACCTTTATTTGATAAATCAATAAATGAAAATAAAAAATTTATATTACATAAAAAAAATATTTATAATACAATTAGATTAAATATTCTTTCAATTAATTCTGAGATTTATATTAAATATCCTAAAATTGAACAAGTTAATGTTCCTTTATTTCATGAAAAAATATTTGATTATTTAATTAATATTGAAAGAAATTATGAAAATATAAAAGTAAATTATGATCCATTTTGTTCTAAATCTTTGAGTTTAAATTTAGTCAAATTTTTTCAAAATTTTCAAGAAATTTCAAATAAAGAAATAAAAGATAAAATATATAATATTTTCAAACAAGAAAAATTAAATATTATTTATAAAAAAGTTATTAAATGTATATTATTTGTTTTAACTGTTTTTTTATTTGAATTAAAACATTTTAATGAAAGTGAAATTAGTACAATTCATCATATAATAAGTTCAAATGGTTTTGGAAAAATAATAAATGAATTATTTGAATTTATTTATTTATTTTATTCAAATTTTTTTCCTCAAAAATTATTTGATAAAAATATATTAGTAGATAAAAATAAAATAAAACGTTATAAAGAAATAAATAATAAAGATATTAATAAAACAAATTTAATTTATTTTTTAGAAAAAAAAAATGATAAATGTGTAAATGAATTATCAAATTATATTTGTGTTCAATTAAAATATATAATGTTAAATCCATTTCCATCAATAATAACAGAAGTAATAAAATTATATGAAATATGCTCTGTTCATTATATACAAAATATTATTTGTAATAGTATAATTTTCCCTGAATTAAATCATTTAAATTTAATTTATATTTCATCGAATTTTTCTCCAATTTTTAAAAAATTTCATTTAAAAACTGATTTAAATAAAAATTGTTTATTACCAATTAAAAATTATCTATATAATTATAGTTTAGTTCTTGATTTAGATGAAACTTTAATTCATCATTTTGATACACCAACTGGAGGAACATTTTTTTTAAGACCAAATTGTATCAATTTTTTAAAAGAATTATCTCCAATATATGAAATTATATTATTTACTTCTTCAATTAGAGAATATGCAGATTCAATTTTAAATAAAATTGAAAATGGAAATAGATATTTTCAATATAGATTATATAGAGAACATTTACATAATTATTATAAAGATTTATCAAAATTGGGAAGAGATTTAAAAAAAACTATTATAATTGATAATTTAGAAATGAATTTTAAATTACAACCTGAAAATGGTTTATTAATTAAATCTTGGAATGGAGATGATATTAATGATATGGAATTAAAGGATTTAAAAGAATTATTAATTAAATTATATTTTGAAAAAATTCCTGATATAAGAATATTTATTAAGAATATTAATAATTTAATAAAAGATTTTAATGGTAAAAGGGTTTATAAAAATTTAAATATAAAATCATTAATTCATGAATAAGAAAAAAAAATGTGTTTTTTTTTAATATGTGTAAATATCATCAATTAAAAAATAGATTTTAAATAAATTTTTTATTTTTTAACTTAACATTCTATAATAAACAATTAATAAAATATTTTTTAAAAAGAAAAAAACAAAAAAATATTTATTAATATTGAAAACATAAAATTTGAATAAAAGATATATATATTATTTTTCATTTTACATTGGAGATATTTTGAATAACAAATATTATTTAAACTATTATTAAAATTTAATATTTTTTTCAATTAAATTATTATCTTACATAAATTATAATAAATTTATAAGATAAATTTATTTTTTTTATTAATTTAATATTAAATATTATATTTTTTATTTTTTCATTTATACAATTAAATAATTGAAATTATAATAAATATTTATATAAATGCTTATATCTTTTTCATTTAATCAAAAAAAAACTTTTCAATATTCCATTTTTATTTTCTCTTACAGAAAATTTTCTTATATTGATTATCATTTAAAATTTGTATTTCATTTTTGAAAAATCATTTTCTTTTAAAAAAGCTATATTTTTATCAAATATTTTCTGTAATTATGTCTAATCTTACTATATTATTTTATTTTTTAATTCTTTTTAAAAGAAAATAAATATTAATAAAGAAATTATTAACATCTTATTAAATATTTCTATTTATTTTGATTTTTTATTATTAATTAATATATTAATAATAGATATATAATTAGTGTTTATTTATTGGGTGCAATAAAGGGAATAAGTAAATTAATTATATATATTGTACAACAAAAAAAGGAAGATATTATAATTTTTAAAATAGAATATTTTTTTTTATATTCATTTTAAAATTATACTCATATACTTTTATTTTTAATGAACTTTGTAAAATATAAAATTATATATGAATTGGATTCATTTAATATTTTCTTATTAATTTTTATTATATTTCATATAATTTTTATACAATAAGAGACTTAAGGAATTTACAAAAGAACAACTTTTCTCATTTATAATGGTTTTGATATCTTCTTTTATTTATTTAGAAATAATTGAACTTAATTTTTATGTTTTTAAAAATAATGTAAAAAAATATTAAAACTAGATATATAGATGAAATAGATTCTTTAAATATTTTAAATATTAAAAAAGAAGAAGTTTATGATGAAAATGAAGATTAATAAGAATATTTTATTTAAAAAATAAAATATATATATAATAAATTATTTTAATTTTTAAAATTAATAAAATAAAATTCTAATAATTAATAAATAAAAAAATGAACATATTAATTCAAAATAAAAAAAACCAAAAAAAATACCATTACAAAATTTTAATATTTTCATTAATTTTAATGATAGGTTCATTAATTTTAAAAATAATAATCCCATTAAAAATAGAAGATTATTGCACAAAAAAATTAACTTCATTTATTCCATCAGAAATTCAAATTCCATTTTCAAATTTAGTAGATTACTTTGATTCAATTCATCCAATAATAATTTTAGGAATTGTAATTTATAATATTCAAAATGTATATAAATCATTAGTATTATTTAATATGCCTTGTATGATGTGTTATTTAATGTCTTTTTTTCAAATTTTATTTAAATCTCCTTTACGAAAAGTATTTAGAGGAGTTTTAAAAGAATATGGTTATTCTTTCCCAAATTATTATATTATTATGGTTGTTACTTTTTATTTTTCATTATGGTATATTTTTTTTTATAATAAAAATTATCATTGCTTAAGTAAATATGTTAGTTTATTTTCTTTAAATATATTTTTTATTTTTATTATGTTTGGACATGTTGTTAGTGGAATGCATTATATTTTTGAAATTATTTTATCTGTTATTTTTTCTTATGGATTTTGTATTTTTATTTTAATTGGTTTGAATTTAAAATTAGATAATTCTGAAGAACTTTGTAATATAATTAATTTTAATATTTCTTTTTATATTCTCATTTATCTTTGTTCTTTTTTTTTATTATTATTTATATATTTTATTAGAAAAAATGAAGAAGATAATATTTTATTAAATAAAAGTTTAATTATTTCATCATATTTTTATGGAGGATTATTTTCTATTTTTGGAATTAAATCTGAAATTAATTTTATTTTTGAAGGGCAAATTAAATATTGGAAACAATGTAATTTTGAAAAATATGAAAAAGATGATATTAATAAAATTTCAATTATTAAAGATAAAATGTGGTATTCAACAAATATAAAAAAGATTGTATTTAGAATTATTTATTTTATAATATGTTCTTTATCATTTATTATTCCATTTTATTTATATATTAAAAATACTGAAAATATAATTTTAAATTATTTAATTTATTGGCTTGAAAGTGCATTTGTGATGTATGGAATTTTTTTCTTATTTAAATCAATAATAATAAAAAAAGAATGTTTAGTTAATAATTTATTTTTTGAAGGATTTGAAGAAACTCCTTTATTATATAATTAAAATATATTATATAATTAAATTGTATATAATTTTAAAAATTAAAACAAAAATTATATTTAAAATATTATAATCATATTTTAAAAAATCTTTATATAAATTTTTTTTATTCTTCATCATTTAATTTTTTTTTATTTTTCCTATCTTTAGGATTAATTAACCTATGTTTAACATGATTTTTTCTTTTTTTATTTTTTTCCTCAAAACCACTTTCATAAATTTTCATTTTAGCAATTTTAATACCTTGAGTAACTAATCCAATTTCACTCATAATATCATCTTCATTAACACTAATTTCATTAATATTACAATTAATTCTTTTTTCAATACTTAAAATTAAATCAATATCATATTGAGAAACAAAACTTAAACAAATTCCTTTTTTTCCAGCTCTGGCAGTTCTACCAACTCTATGAATATAATCATTTGGATTTCTTGGTAAATCAAAATTAATTACTAAATCTACAATTGGAATATCTAAACCTCTTGAAGATAAGTCAGTTGATATTAAAATTTGATTTAATGTTGATTTGAATTTATTTAAATTTTCAATTCTATCTTTTTGAGACATTTTACTATGTAATTCACTTATTTTTAATTCAAATAATTTACATAAGTTAAATAAGAAATTACATTGTTTAAATGTATTTGTAAATATTATTATTGAATTGTTTTTATAATCATTTCTTAATAAATATAATAAATAATTTTCTTTTAATTTTTGAGGAAGTAAAATGTAATTTTGAGTTAATTCTTTATTTGTTTGAATATTATTTTCATCATTTAATTCATCATTAAAATTAAATATAAAATAATCTTCCTTATCATCTTTTCCTTTTAATTCATTTAATTCTTCAATTTTTTGATTCATTGTAGCAGAAAATAATAAAGTTTTCCTATTATCAGGTAAATATTTTAAAATATCAATAATATCATTTTTAATAGTATCATTTAATAATTGATCAAATTCATCTAAAATTAAAAATTTTAAATTTTTTATTAATTTAATTGAATTATTTTCTAATAAATTATTCAATCTTCCAGGAGTAGCAATAATAATATGAGGAATTTTATCTAATTGAATTAATTGATTTGTATAATCTGATCCTCCAATTATTAATTCAACTCTTAAATTAAAACCTTGAGAATAAACTTTTAATTTTTCTAAAACTTGAATTGCTAATTCTCTTGTTGGTTCTAATATTATTGAAAATAAACTAAATGGATCTTTACTTAATATATTTAGTAATGGAAGACAAAATGATGCAGTTTTTCCTGTTCCTGTTTTTGATATTCCTATTACACTTTTGTTATTTAGGATTTTTGGAATTATTTTTTCTTGTATTAATGTTGGATTTTCGTAACTTAAGTAATTTATATTTTTTAATATCCAATTATCTAAACCTAATTTCGAAAAATTCATTTTTTTTTTTTTTCGAATGAAAAATTATTGTTTTTTTTATTTTTTAATATTTTTTTTTTATTATTATATTTTCTTTTATTTTTAAATCTATTAAAAATCAAGAAATTCAAATTTCATATTCTATCATAACAAATCAAAAAAAATGAATTATATAAATTTAGTTTTAAAAAACGATAAAGAAATAAATGAATTATTTTCTGAAGAAGAAGAAACTATAAATACAGTAGATAAATTAAATTTTTCAACAAACTCGAATAA
>Ga0256407_10014531_pt1 | contig 10340 bp, 7 predicted proteins | sample RumenRJG_04DNA_FD_193489 | JGI IMG/M metagenome (GOLD analysis project Ga0256407, IMG submission 193489) | Bovine rumen microbial communities from Lethbridge, Alberta, Canada - RJG_04 | ecosystem: Host-associated > Mammals > Digestive system > Stomach > Rumen | place: Canada: Alberta | collected... | reverse complement strand
TCTACACGGTATAGACGGTATACCTCTTGCTGCAAATGGCAACGATCCAGACTGGAACGAAGATAATCCTTACTTGTTTTCATCTCTTTTGGTAATTTAGGTATCAACCTTATTTACAAAAAGACAGCTCGCCTGCGGAGATGCTCCAGCAGCACTTTCTATCGGAAAAAGCGGCATTTATGCCCCGAAATACTCGCATATACGTCAGCAAAACAGCCGTTGCCGCCAAACAAGAGAGTATCAAGAAGGGCGGAGTAAGGATTTTTCGCACTCACGATGAGAGCCTCGAAGCAACGGAAACACTCAGAAGAAGCAACGAGGTTTCACCAAAGATAGAAGTCGCGCGTCAGCTCGCTGTACCACTCAGAACGCCCAGCCCCATCGGCTAAGCACTCCACCGACGTTTCCGCCGCAGCCCTGCTTCTGCAAAACGTTAGCAGACAACGCTTTGCAGGCCGTCGGTTAGAGGTTTTCACCAAGCACTGGCGCACCACCGCAAACCCCTTGTCAGCCGCAGCAGCCTCAAACGCAGCCATGACATCGGTGGGCAGCACCACCGACAGCATCCCGTCGCTGCTGAGCAGACGGTCGGCAGCAGCTGCGAGGTCGGCAGCAGTGAGGCTGTCGCTATGCCGCGCCAGCGTGCGACGGCTGTCGGGACACTTCAGCGAGTTGGCAAAATACGGGGGATTGCACACAATGGCATCAAAAGTATGGCCGACGAACGACTGCACATCAGACCATACCACCTCCACCCTATCGGCAAACGGGCTTGCCGCAACATTCTCGCGAGCCTGCTCCACCGCACCTTCGTCTACGTCAATCGCCGTTACGCGTGCCTCGGGAAAGCGCTGGGCCATCATCAGTGCCACAAGGCCCGTGCCCGTGCCAACGTCCAATATCCTCGTTCCGCCAGCCGCCCAGGCACCCAGCAACACCCCGTCGGTGCCCACCTTCATGGCGCACCGGTCCTGGCTGATTGCGAATTGCTTAAACCTGAAAGTACTCATTAGCTCATGGTTTGCTGCTGCAAAATTAGCTCAACTCTCCCAAACACACAAATTTAAAGCAGCTACAGACGATTAAAATCACCGCGAATAACCATATATATAAATAAATTAGTAACTTTGCACACTCAAAAAGCATTAGGAACAATACCCTAAATATGGATACAAGTCAGAATAACGGAATACAGATGATTGCCGACTACGAAGGCGACATAACCAATTTGTTCAACTCCAAGCTCGACGGCGAGCTGCCAATCCTGCCCACACGCAACCTCGTTGTGTTCCCGGGCGTAATCTCTCCCATACTCATCGGAAGACAGTCGAGCGTTGCAATGATCGAGGAAGTCATGGACAGCAACGACGGCACGTTTGCCATCTTCTGCCAGAAAGACCCGGGAGTAGACAATCCAGCTATGAAGGACCTCTTCAGCTACGGCGTTTATGCCAAGCTGATACGCGTGCTCGATATGCCCGGAGCCGGCGACAACAAGACTGCCATCGTGCAGGGACTGGGCCGATGCCACCTCAAGAGCGTCACCCAACGCAAGCCCTTCATTCTCGGCGAAGTGGAATCGGCACCCGAGATATTCCCGAGCATCGACGACAAGGAATACGAAACGGCCATTGCCGACATGAGGGCATCGGCCATCGAGTTCATACGCAACAACGAAGAGATACCCGACGAGTCGCAGTTTGCACTCACGAACATCACCCACCCCATCATAGCGGTGAACTTCATCTGCTCTAACCTGCCGTTTGAAATCGACGACAAGATGCACCTGCTGCGCGCCACAGACCTCAAGGAGCGACTGTTCAGGCTGCTGAAGGTGCTCAACAAGGAAACGCAATTCCTGAAAATAAAGCACCGCATACACTCCAAGACGCGCGAAGACCTTGATGAGCAGCAGCGCGAATACTTCCTGCAACAGCAGATTAAGAACATCAAGGAAGAGCTGGGCACGGGCGAAGGCTCGCCCGAACGAAAGGAACTGCTCGAGAAAGCCGAGAAGAAAAAGTGGCCCGAGGAAATAAAGGCAGTTTTCCAGAAGGAGCTGAGCAAGCTCGACACGCTCAACCAGCAAAGCCCCGACTACAGCGTGCAGCTGGGCTACCTGCAAACGATGGTGAGCCTGCCATGGAACGAATACACCAAAGACGACTTAGACCTCAGCCGAGCCAAGAAAATCCTCGACCGCGACCACTACGGCATGGAGAAGGTGAAGGAGAGAATACTCGAGTATATAGCCGTATTGCAGCTCCGCGGCAACCTCAAATCGCCCATTCTCTGCCTCTACGGCCCTCCGGGCGTAGGCAAGACGAGCCTCGGCAAGAGCATTGCCACGGCCCTGAAGCGCAAGTACGTGCGCATATCGCTCGGCGGCCTGCACGACGAAGCTGAGATACGCGGCCACCGCCGCACATACATTGGAGCCATGCCGGGACGCATCATCAAGAGTATTCAGAAGGCAGGTTCCTCGAACCCGGTGTTCATACTCGACGAAATAGACAAGGTGACGCAGCACACACACAACGGCGACCCCTCGTCGGCTATGCTCGAAGTGCTCGACCCGGAGCAGAACAACGCCTTCCACGACAACTATCTCGACGTGGACTACGACCTCTCGAAGGTGCTGTTCATTGCCACCGCCAACGACCTGAACACTATTCCGCGCCCACTGCTCGACCGCATGGAGCTCATCGAGGTGAGCGGATACATCACCGAGGAGAAAACGGAGATTGCCAAGCGGCATCTCGTACCCAAGGAACTTGAGAACACCGGCCTCGACACCTGTCAGCCGAAGATTAAAATCAACAAGGCCGCACTTGAAAAAATCATCGAGCAATACACGCGGGAGAGCGGAGTGCGCCAGTTAGAGAAGCAAATCAACAAGATTATGCGCAAGCTGGCATACAAGAAAGCACTCGAAGGCGAGCTCACCACTACCAGCCTGCAACCTTCAAACATTGAGGAGATACTGGGCAAACCGCCTTTCTATCGCGACATCTACCAAGGCAACGACTACGCCGGAGTGGTGACAGGACTGGCATGGACGAGCGTTGGAGGTGAGATACTGTTCATCGAGACCTCGCTGAGCAAGGGGAAGGCTGGCAAGCTGACTCTCACCGGCAACCTCGGCGACGTGATGAAGGAGTCGGCTGTGATAGCTTTAGAGTACGTGAAAGCACACATCGACAAGCTCGGAGTGGACTACAGGCTGTTCGACCAGTGGAACATACATATCCATGTGCCCGAAGGAGCCACCCCGAAAGACGGCCCGTCGGCAGGCATAACAATAGCCACGAGCATCGCCTCGGCCCTCACGCAGCGCAAGGTGAGGAAGAACACCGCCATGACCGGCGAGATAACGCTGCGCGGCAAGGTGCTGCCCGTCGGTGGAATCAAGGAAAAGATACTCGCTGCAAAGCGTGCCGGGATAACCGACATTGTGATGTGTCAGGAAAACAAGAAAGATATTGACGAGATACCAGAGAAGTATCGCACAGGGGTAGAGTTCCATTACGTTGAGAATATACAGGAAGTGTGGGACTTCGCACTTACCGACGAGCTTGTGAAAAACCCTGTCGACCTTTCCATAAAAGAGAAAAATGACGTTCAAAATACTGCAAAACGACCCGAATAGCGAGGCGCGCACGGGGCTGATAAGCACAGCCCACGGAGAAATAAAGACACCTATTTTTATGCCCGTAGGCACCTGCGGCTCCGTGAAAGGCGTGCATTTCAGCGAACTAAAGGAGCAGGTGAAGGCAGAGATTATCCTCGGCAACACCTACCACCTGTACCTGCGGCCCGGTCTTCAGATACTAAGGGCTGCGGGCGGACTGCATAAGTTCAACGGCTGGGACCGTCCCATCCTTACCGATTCGGGCGGTTTCCAGGTGTTTTCGCTCACCGGCATCAGGAAGCTTCGCGAGGAAGGGTGTGAGTTCCGCTCACATATCGATGGCTCGAAACACATCTTCACGCCCGAAAACGTCATGGACACGCAGCGCATAATAGGTGCCGACATCATCATGGCGTTCGACGAGTGTCCGCCCGGACAGAGCGACTACACCTACGCGCGCAACAGCCTGCGCCTCACTCAGCGTTGGCTTGACCGCTGCATAGACCGTTTCAATGCCACCGAGCCGCTCTACGGATATTCGCAGTCGCTGTTTCCGATAGTTCAGGGATGCACCTACAAAGACCTCCGACAGGATGCAGCAAAGCACGTTGCCGACAAGGATGCCGACGGAAATGCCATCGGAGGCCTGGCCGTAGGCGAACCGACCGAGGTAATGTACGAGATGGTTGAGGTTGTCAACGACATTCTGCCGAAAAACAAGCCCCGCTACCTCATGGGAGTGGGCACTCCGCAGAACATTCTGGAGGCTATCGAGCGCGGGGTTGATATGTTCGACTGCGTAATGCCCACCCGCAACGGGCGCAACGCAATGCTCTTCACCTACGAAGGCACGATGAATATGCGCAACAAGAAGTGGGAAGACGATTTCTCGCCTATCGATCCCGACGGCTGCACGACCGACCTTATCTATACCAAAGCTTACCTGCACCACCTGTTCAAGGCTCAGGAGCTGCTGGCCATGCAGATAGCAAGCATCCACAACCTTGCTTTCTACCTGCGACTGGTGGCAGATGCACGCAAGCATATAGAGCAAGGCGACTTCACAAGCTGGAAAAGAGCAGTCATCGACAACCTGGGACGACGGGTATAAAGCTGCAACAGCACCGGCACTATAGGCACAACAAACTGACAGAACAATGAGAACAGGCACCATACGACGCTATCACACCTTGCTGAGAGCATGGAAGCGCATCTTGACACTGGCTTCCCTGCTAATGGCAAGGCTTGACAGGTTGAAGCCTTACGTTGAAAAAGCAGGCAGAAAGCTGGGATGGCTCAATCCCAGACGATATATAACGCTCATCGACTGGTACATAATAAAGAAGTTCATCGGCACATATATCTACTCCATTCTGCTGATAATATCAATCTCGATAGTCTTTGACGTCAATGAGAACCTTGCAAAGTTCACACAGTATCACGCCCCGCTGAAAGCCATTGTGTTCGATTACTATGCAAACTTTGTGCCTTACTATGCCAATCTTTTCAGTCCGCTGTTTGTCTTTATAGCCGTGATATTCTTCACGTCGAAGCTTGCAGGCAACTCAGAGATTATCGCAATGCTGGCAGCTGGCGTGTCGTTCAAGCGACTAATGCGCCCGTATATGTTCTCCTGCGTGCTCATTTCGCTCGTCACATTCTACCTCGGAGCCTACGTCATACCGCATGGAAATGTGATAAGGCAGAACTTTGAGAGTATGTATAAGAGCAAACGCAAGAGTCTGGTGGCCGAAAACGTTCAGCTTCAAGTGGGCAACGGGGTCATTGCATACATACAGCACTACGACAACGCATACAAGCGCGGCTACGGTTTCTGCCTCGACAAGTTTGAAAACAAGAAACTCATCAGCCACATGACCGCCACCGAGATACAGTACGACACCATTTCCGACACCAAATACCACTGGAAGGCATCCAACTGGAAAGTGCGCCAGCTGAAAGGACTGCGCGAGATCATCACCAGCGGGGTAATGAAAGACACAGTGATTATGATGGAGCCCACCGACTTGGTGTATTCCAAAGGCCAGCAGGAAACATTCACCTCCCCACAGCTGCGCGATTACATCTCGAAACAGATTTCGCGCGGCTCGGTGAACGTCGTCCAGTATGAAGTGGAGTACCACAAACGCATCGCCATGTCGTTTGCAAGCTTCATACTAACCACCATCGGCTTCTCATTATCGTCGCGAAAGCGGAAAGGCGGCATGGGAATGTATCTGGGAATAGGTCTTGCACTGAGCTTCACATACATCATGTTGCAGACCATCAGCTCCACATTCGCCATAAACTCAGGTGCCCATCCCATGCTTGCAGCGTGGATGCCAAACATCATCTTCGCCCTGATAGCCTTCTATTGCTATCGCAAAGCTCCGAATTAAGTTATATTTCTCAATATCAAAAAACAGTAACACAACACAGAATATGTATTTTGACGAACTCGATTTGAACGACAATGTGCTCGACGCACTATATGACATGCACTTTGAAACCTGCACTCCAGTTCAGGAAAAATGTATTCCAGAGATACTGAAAGGCAACGATGTGCTGGGCGTAGCTCAGACCGGAACCGGCAAAACAGCCGCTTATCTGCTGCCTATACTGAGTATGCTCGACGACGGCGGCTACAAGAAAGACTCTGTGAACTGCATCATCATGGCTCCAACGCGCGAATTGGCACAGCAGATAGACCAGGCAATGCAGGGTTTCGGCTACTATCTCGACGGCGTGAGCAGCGTTGCCATCTATGGCGGCAACGACGGCACACGCTACGACCAGGAACTGAAGAGCCTGTCGCTGGGCGCCGACGTCGTCATTGCTACCCCCGGACGTTTCATCTCGCACCTTTCACTCGACCATGCCGACCTCAGCAACGTGTCGTTCTTTGTGCTCGACGAAGCTGACCGTATGCTCGACATGGGCTTCTACGACGACATTATGACCATTGCCAACAAGCTTCCGAAGAATTGCCAGACCATTCTCTTCTCGGCAACGATGCCCGACAACATCGAGAAACTGGCTTCGAAGCTGCTGAAGAACCCCGTGAGAGTGAAACTGGCAGTGAGCAAACCTGCAGAGAAAATCAAGCAGAGCGCATACATCTGCCATGATACGCAGAAGCTGGAGATAATAAAACACATCTTCAAAGCAGGCGACCTGAAGAGAGTTATCGTGTTCTCAGGCAAGAAACAGACCGTAAAGCAAATCAATGCGGCCCTGCAAAGGATGAAAATAAACAGCGGCGAGATGCACTCCGACCTCGAACAGGCACAGCGCGACGAGATAATGTATCGCTTCAAGAGCGGACAGATTGACGTGCTCGTGGCTACCGACATCCTCTCGCGCGGCATAGACATTGACGACATCACTATGGTCATAAACTACGACGTGCCGCGCGATGCCGAGGATTACGTTCACCGCATTGGCCGAACGGCCCGCGCCGACCGCGACGGCAAGGCTATAACCTTCGTCAGTCCGTCGGACATGACCTTCTTCAGGCAGATTGAGAAGTTCCTCGACAAGAAACTGGAAAGGAATGAGCTGCCCGAGGGCATGGAGCAGCCTGACCTCGAAGCAGCAGAGAAGCGCGAAGGACGCACATCTGCCAAGAACCGACGCCGCAAGAACAGGGATGCCACGGCACATAAGCACAAGCCACACCACCCCGACGACAGGCAACCGAAGCAGAAGGCCGCGCCTGCTGCTGACAGCAACACGCCTGCCGAACAGAAGCAGGAGAACGCCAAGGACAACGAAAAGCCACGGCAGAACAAGAAGAAGCGCAACGGCAACAGCCAGAAGCCTGCCAACAGCAACAGCCAGAAGCCTGCCAACAAGCCACAAGACAACGACGCGAAGCAGGCAGAAGAAGGCAAGCAGCAGACAAAAAGCCGTCAGCGCAGGCGCAGAAACACCCCCAGAAAGCAGCAAAACACAGCTCCCGAGGCTGCAAGAACATCAAAATATGCAGTGAAAGACTCAATAGCACCGACAAAGACAAAAGAAAGCGGACTCAAGGAGCTTGTCAAGAAACCGCTGAAATGGCTGCGCTCATTAGGCAAGAAATAGCCAATCAGCTACACCTTATTATATATATAGCAGCGGAACGACTCTTGAAGTCTGGTTGACACAATCGCCAGACATCACACAAAGAGCCGTTCCGCTGCTTTATTGTAGCCTATACGAAAACGACAAAGCCTCTGAACGCTTAACATACATCAACAAAGACCACATAAAATGACTTTTTTCTACAAATAACACAAAAAAGATAACAATTTGTTTGGTATTTGAGCGAAATAGTATAACTTTGCAACCGAATTAAAGAAAATCATTTATCAACCAATACTAACTAATTAAAGTAAAAAGATTATGAAAGCTACAGAAGTTGTTGAGAGCTTGAAACGCCGGTTTCCCAACGAGCCGGAGTACATCCAGGCAGTAAGCCAGGTATTAGGAACAATCGAAGAAGAATACAACAAGCACCCCGAGTTTGAGCGTGCAAACCTGATAGAGCGTCTCTGCATACCCGATCGCATCATCCAGTTCCGCGTGACTTGGGTTGACGACAAGGGCAACGTTCAGACCAATATGGGCTACCGCATCCAGCACAACAATGCCATTGGCCCGTACAAAGGCGGTATCCGCTACCACGCATCGGTAAACCAGAGCATCCTTAAGTTCCTTGCTTTCGAGCAGACATTCAAGAACTCGCTCACCACTCTGCCCATGGGCGGCGGCAAGGGCGGTTCTGATTTCTCTCCCCGCGGCAAGAGCAACAACGAGGTAATGCGTTTCTGCCAGGCCTTCATGACCGAACTGTTCCGTCATATCGGTCCCGACGAGGATGTTCCCGCAGGCGACATAGGTGTTGGCGGTCGCGAGGTTGCCTATATGTTCGGTATGTACAAGAAGCTCACTCACCAGTTCCAGGGTGTTCTCACCGGCAAGGGACAGGAGTTCGGCGGCTCGCTCATCCGTCCTGAGGCTACAGGTTACGGAAACGTTTACTTCCTCCTGAATATGCTCAAGACCAAGGGCATCGACATCAAGGGCAAGAAGGTGCTCGTATCTGGTGCCGGAAACGTAGCCCAGTACACCATGGAGAAGCTCATCGAGCTTGGTGCAGTGCCCGTTACCTGCTCTGACTCCGACGGTTACATCTACGATCCGGACGGCATCGACCGCGAGAAGCTCGACTACATCATGGAGCTGAAGAACGTTGAGCGCGGACGTATCAGCGAGTACGCAGAGAAGTATGGCGTGAAGTATGTTGCCGGCAAGAAGCCTTGGTTCGAGAAAGCCGACATCGCACTGCCTTCGGCTACCCAGAACGAGATCAACGAAGAGGCTGCAAAGGCTCTCGTAGCCAACGGCGTGATAGCAGTGAGCGAGGGTGCAAACATGCCTTCTACTCCCGAAGCTATCAAAGTGTTCCAGGATGCCAAGATTCTCTACGCTCCCGGAAAGGCTGCCAACGCCGGTGGTGTTGCCGTATCGGGTCTTGAGATGAGCCAGAACTCTGAGCGTCTGCATTGGAGCCGCGAGGAGGTTGACAAGAAGCTCAACGACATTATGAACGACATCCACGCCAACTGTGTCAAGTATGGCACCGAGGCCGACGGCTACGTAAACTATGTCAAGGGTGCCAACGTTGCCGGCTTCCTGAAGGTTGCCAAGGCTATGATGGCTCAGGGCATTGTTTAATCAGCGACTCTAAACCACAGTCAGGCAGCACATACGAGGCTGCCTGGCCCAAACAAGATAATACCGATGCGCTCACAACAGAGTGCATCGGTATTTAATTTTGCCCTTGTAGGAAGCAAATGAGCCTGCGAAGGTATGTATCAGCAAAGTTTCTATACAAGTTCAAACACCCCTGTGGGCGTTTTGCGCTTGAGCACATCCATCTGGAAATCCACTCCAGCCACTATCCCACTCGACCGCAAGATGCTTTCCACCGTCTTCCGGGCCAGTTCCGGATGGTTGTTTTCCTCGCTCAGGTGACACAGCCACACATGACGCAGCCCCTCCGAAGCATTTTCCACCAGAGCCATGCCGCAGGCATCGTTGGCCAGATGGCCGTGGTCGCCTTGTATGCGCACCTTGAGGTGGGCTGGATAATTGCCATGCAGCAGCATCTCAGTGTCGTAGTTGGCCTCAATAACGAGGTAGTTGGCGCGGTTGATGCGCCTGCGTATGTCCTCGGTGACACTGCCGCAATCGGTAACAATGGTGAAAACGATGCCCTGATGCTCTATTTCGTAGCCCACGCAGTCTACGCTGTCGTGAGGAACGGCAAAGGGTGTCACCTTGAAATCGCCTATCTGCAGGGTCACTTCTTTCTCGACCTGCTTCTGGAGGGCAACGGCAATCTTCTTGCCCACGCACCAGTTGCGGTAGATTCCCTTGTGAATGTCAGCCGTCGTCCACACCGGCACCTGATATTCGCCACTCAGCGAACCCACCGACTTGACGTGGTCGGCATGGTCGTGGGTAATCAAGACGTTTCTCACCTGCGAAAGCGAAAGGCCGTAGTCTGCAAAGTATTTCTTCATTGCACGTATTCCGATGCCGCAGTCGATCATCAGACCGTCGCTGTCAGTATAAAGAAAATAGCAGTTTCCGCTACTTCCACTTCCAAAAGAAATAAATTTCAGACCCATATATGGCTTATAGTAATATTCGGTGAAAA
>Ga0256407_10014529_pt1 | contig 10341 bp, 7 predicted proteins | sample RumenRJG_04DNA_FD_193489 | JGI IMG/M metagenome (GOLD analysis project Ga0256407, IMG submission 193489) | Bovine rumen microbial communities from Lethbridge, Alberta, Canada - RJG_04 | ecosystem: Host-associated > Mammals > Digestive system > Stomach > Rumen | place: Canada: Alberta | collected... | reverse complement strand
AGTGATGCTGCCGCTGGTGCCTCGAGGAGTTCAGCTATGAGGGCAGCACGGTGATGATGGCGCCCGCAGCCGGCTTCTACACCACTCCCGGCGTTGGGCGCAATCAGGTGAGAATAGCCTACGTGCTCAAGCAGGAAGATTTGAAGAAAGCGCTGGTTGTATTGAGCAAGGCGCTGGAGGCTTATCCAGGGAGGACCGCCGAATGAATTTTCCCCTTTTCATCGCAACCCGACTCTATCGTTCGCAAGGCGGCGACAAGCGTAAGGTCTCGCGCCCTGCCATCAAGATAGCCACCGCAGGCGTCACCATCGGGCTCGCCGTGATGATTGTGTCGGTGTTTGTCGTCCTCGGCTTCAAGCATACCATCCGCAACAAGGTCATTGGTTTCGGCAGCCATATTCAGGTTGCCAATTTCATCGGTCAGACAGCTTCAGAGCAATACCCCATTCAGATGGACGACAGCATGATGCAGGTCATTCGCGGCATCAACGGTGTGAAGCATGTCGAGCGCTTTGCCTACAAGCAAGGCATCTTGAAGACCGACAACGACTTCCTCGGCGTCATTCTCAAAGGTGTCGGACCCGAATACGACTCCACGTTTATCCATTCTAATATGGTGGCCGGCAGCTTTCCCCGCTTCTCCGACAAGCAGGCTTCCAACGACATCGTCATCTCTCAGAGCATCGCTGACAAGCTGAAGGTGAAGCAGGGTCAGCGCATCTTCGCTTATTTCATCGACAACAACGGCGTACGCATCCGTCGGTTCACCATCGCCGGTGTCTATCAGACCAATCTCAGCCAATACGACAGCTACATCTGCTTCATCGACCTCTATACGGCCGTCAAGCTCAATGGCTGGGAACCTGACCAGGCCTCAGGCGCCGAGATCACCGTCAACGACTTCAACCGCGTCGACGAGGTGGAGCAGCGCTTCATCGCCAAGGTCAACAAGACCACCGACCACTACGGCGAGACCTATTCCTCGCAGACCATACAAGATATCAATCCGCAGATCTTCCAATGGCTCGACCTGCTCGACATGAACGTGTGGATCATCCTCGCGCTGATGACCGCTGTTGCCGGCGTGACGATGATTTCCGGACTGCTCATCATCATCCTTGAGCGCACCACGATGATCGGCGTGCTGAAGGCCCTCGGCGCCCGCAACGCCACCATACGCCACACGTTTATGTGGTTCGCTACGTTCATCATCGGGCGCGGCCTGCTCTATGGCAACATCCTCGGCGTGGGGCTGAGCGTGCTGCAGCATTACTTCGGCATCGTCAAGCTCGACCCCGCCACGTATTACGTCAGCACTGTCCCCATCGAACTCAACATCCCCGCCCTGCTGCTGCTCAACGTGGCTACGCTGCTCATCAGTGTCTTCGTACTCATCGCTCCGAGCTATCTCATTGCCCATATCCATCCGGCAAGAAGCATGCGCTACGAGTAAAAACCATAGAAAAGTGGGTGCGTCAATCAAAATAATGCACATTTTTCTTGCGAGTGCGCAGTTTTGATATTACCTTTGCACAAAATTTAGATGATTGTGCAATGGTAGACAAGCCAAGTTTCAATATTATGGTCGAGGAGACCATCCGCAACAACTGGGAGAAGGACGCGCTCACCGACTACAAGGGCGCCACACTTCAGTACCACGATGTCGCACGGAAAATTGAGAAGCTGCATATCTTGTTTGAGCATTCAGGACTCAAGCAAGGTGACAAAGTCGCATTGTGTGGCCGCAACAGCTCAGCATGGGCCTGTGCTTTCCTTGCCACCCTCACCTATGGCGCCGTAGCCGTGCCCGTACAGCATGAATTCAAGCCCGACCAGGTTTATGAGATTGTCAACCATTCCGAGGCCAGGCTGCTTTTTGTGGGCGACGTCGTATCGACAACGCTCGACTACGACAAAATGCCCCATTTGGAAGGCGTCGTCTACATCCCCGACTATTCACTCGTCGTCTCGCGCACCGAGCAACTCACCTACGCCCGTGAGCATCTCAACGAAATCTACGGCATCAAATACCCGAAGTATTTCCGCAAGGAGCATCTCCACTACCACGTTGACGACCCTGACGAACTCGCGCTGATCAATTACACCAGTGGCACCACAGGGTTCTCCAAGGGTGTAATGCTCTCCTACCGCTGCATGTGGAGCAATATCACCTACTTGAAGAAAGCCATTGGCAGCAGGCTCAGCACCGACAACGGGAATGTGCTGGCCATCCTGCCTATGGCGCACATGTATGGCCTGAGCTGTGAGTTTCTCCTGCAGTTCTGCATGGGCAACCACATCTATTTCCTGACGCGCCTGCCGAGTCCTACCGTCATTCAGGGTGCCTTCACCGACATCCATCCCTCCATCATCGTCTCCGTACCGCTGGTCATCGAGAAGATTATCCGAAAGAAAGTATTCCCGATGCTGAACAGCCGTGTCAAGATGCTGATGAGGATGCCCGGCATCGGCAAGAAAGTGAGGGCCCACCTCTGCCAGCAGGTGATGGACATCATGGGTGGCAAGGCGTATGAGGTGATTGTCGGTGGCGCTGGATTGAGCCGCGAGATTGAGGACTTTCTCGTCAGCATCGGCTTCCCCATCACCGTGGGCTATGGCACCACCGAGACCGGACCTATGATTTCTTACAGCGACTGGCACGACTTCGTACCCGCGAGCTGCGGCACCGTAGCCGACAACATGGAGTTGAAGGTGCTGAGCAACGATCCCGAGAACATTCCCGGCGAAGTGGTCACGCGCGGCCTCAACGTCATGCTGGGCTACTTCCACAACGAGGAGGCCACCAAGGCCGTCATCGACGAGGATGGCTGGTTCCACACCGGCGACTTGGGCAAGATGAGTCCCGACGGCCACCTGTTTATCATGGGCCGCATCAAGAACATGTTGCTCGGCTCCAACGGCCAGAACGTCTACCCCGAGGAAATCGAGTTTAAGCTCAACGCTATGACCTTGGTTGCTGAGAGTCTCATTATTCAGAAGGGTGACAAGCTCGTCGGCCTCGTTCATCCCGATCTCGAGGAAGCCTCCAACCTTGGTTTCACCGAGGATGACCTGCAGAGTGTGATGAATGAGAACCTTAAGCAGCTCAATAAAGAGTTACCCTCGTTCTGCAAACTCAGCGAAATCAAGCTGCACAACACCGAGTTTGAGAAGACGCCGAAGAAATCAATCAAGAGATACTTATATCAGAATGCAATGTGACTGGCACTGCTTCCCCTTTTGTCATACTTCAGAAAAAAATACCGATATGGAACAAATACCAAGCTTCAACCAGCTTATACAGGACAGTATCATCCGTAACTGGGACCGTGATGCACTGACTGACTACAAGGGTGCCACCCTACAGTATCACGACGTAGCGCGCAAGATTGAGAAACTGCACATCATGTTCGAGAGTTCCGGCGTGCAGAAGGGCGACAAGATAGCGCTCTGCGGCCGCAACAGTGCGGCATGGGCCTCGGCTTTCCTGGCCATCCTCACCTATGGCGCCATCGCCGTGCCCATACTCCACGAGTTCACGCCCGACCAAATCCACAACATCGTCAACCATTCCGACGCCAAACTGCTTTTTGCCGGCGACGTCGTGGCCACGCAGATTGACCCCACCAAGATGCCAAGACTCGAGGGCATCATCTACATCCCCGACTATTCGCTCATCATCTCGCGCACCGAGAAGCTCACCTATGCACGCGAGCACCTTAACGAGATGTTTGGTCATAAATATCCGAAATACTTCCGCAAGGAGCACGTGCATTATTATATTGAACAGAATCCCGACGAACTGGCGCTTATCAACTACACCAGCGGCACGACGGGCTTCTCCAAGGGCGTCATGCTGCCCTACCGTTCGCTGTGGAGCAACGTTGACTTTGCCGAGCATGTGCTGGGCAGCAGGATGAAGGCCGGCGACAACGTCATCAGCATCCTGCCCATGGCCCACATGTATGGCATGGCCTTCGAGTTTCTGTTCGAGTTTCTCAAGGGCTGCCACATCTATTACCTGACGCGCATCCCCTCGCCCGCCATCATCGCGGCTGCCTTCGCCGACGTGCGCCCTGTGATCATTATCTCGGTGCCGCTCATCATTGAGAAAATCATCAAGAAGAAAGTCTTCCCCAAACTGCAGGACCCTCGCATGCGACTGCTCACGCGCATGCCCGGCATCAACCGGAAAGTGTTTGAGCGCATCAATGAGCAGGTGACGCAGGCCTTCGGCGGCCGTTTTATCGAGGTCATCATTGGCGGCGCGGCCTTCAGTCAGGAGGTGGAGCAGTTCCTTCATCGCATCGGCTTCCGCTACACCGTGGGCTACGGCGCCACCGAGTGCGGTCCCATCATCGGCTACGAGGACTGGAGCCGGTTCGTGCCCGGTTCGTGTGGTAAAGCAGCCTATCACATGCAGGTGAAAATTGTCAGCCGCGACCCGGCCAATGTTCCCGGAGAGATACTCTGCAAGGGCCCCAACGTGATGCTCGGCTATTACAAAAACGAGGAGGCCACCAAGGCTGCCATAGATGAGGATGGCTGGTTCCATACGGGTGACCTCGGTCTGATGGATGCCAACGGCAACATCTTCATCAAAGGCCGCTCTAAGAACATGTTGCTCGGCTCCAACGGTCAGAACATCTACCCTGAGGAAATCGAGGATAAGCTCAACTCACTGACGCTGGTCAACGAGAGCGTTGTCATTCAGGAGGGCGATAAGCTCGTCGGTCTCGTTCATCCCGACTACGATGCCGCGAAATCGATGGGGCTCAACGATGCCGATATCAAGGAAATCATGGAGGCCAACCGCAAGACGCTCAACGCCGAGCAACCCGCCTACTGCCATCTTACGGAGATTCGCATCCACGAGGACGAGTTTGAGAAGACCCCAAAGCGCTCCATCAAGCGCTTCCTCTACACGAAATAAGTGCGCGCCCCCACCGGGGCGCACTCCCACCCCCTCATCTCTTCAGTCCTCATCTGTTTTCACGCCGCAAAGATACGACAAATTCCCGAACATTGGTGCATTTTAGCCCCATCCGCCGCACATAGTTTCCCTATTCGTTGAAAATCAAATAATTACGCATGCTCCGCAGCCTTCACGCGCAATCTTTTGACTGGCTGATGGCAATTGGTTGGCAGGAATTTCATCCAGTGTAGTGGCCGGTCTTGTGCCGGCCACCAGCCGCATCGGTATTAATCGGTATTAATTGGTCGTTCGGCGGTCGTTTGGCGGTCGTTCGGCGGCTGGTGGCCGGCACAAGACCGGCCACTACACTGCTACCAAGGTTGCATACCTCCACGGACTTTATCCGCTGCGCCAAAAGACGTGGCCGAGGCGCTGGGATATGCTAACCCGCAAAGGCTTTACGCGACCACGTTGACGAGGAGGATAAAGGGGTGAACGAATCGTTCACCCCCGGAGGAACACAGAAGATTATTTTCATCAACGAAAAGCTTAAGAAAATTGGCATCCTGCCCATCATCCACTACACTGGATGAAAAACATCCGACAATGAGCTGGTCCCTTTCTACCCCACTATCTTGAACCGCGAGAACTTGAGGAGGAGCTGCTTGCGCCCCGTCTCGTCAAACTCCACCGTGGCCTTGCGGTTGTCGCCACTGCCCTCTAACACAACGACTTTTCCACGGCCGAAGCGGGGATGCTCAATCACCGAACCCACGCTCAGCCGCTGACCGTCAGCCAGAACCGTAGACTGCACGGCCGCATGCTCCGACGCCACACGGCCGCCATTGGCCATTGACCGCGACACCTTCGTCCACCTCCCCTCTCGTTTCAGCCGCTGCTCGAAGTCCTCAGAGAAGGGGTTGACAGCCTGCTCAGGGCGATGAGGCGCCGTGATCTTCGGTTTAGGGTCGGCCATGAACTGCCCCGCCACCGGTCTCGAGTTCTGCATGCGGTTGCTGCTGCGGTGATAGCCCTCGCCCCAATCGCGGAATCCTGTGTAGGGCCGGTTGATCTCGAAGTTGTCGCTCCACGGCCGGTCGATGCCACTCGTTTTCCACGTCATGCCGCCAGGTACGCCGCCCTCCGACCGATGGTCAACAAACTGCGGGTCAATGTCGGCCAAGAATCGGCTCTTCTCAACGTATTTATCCGCTTTACCGAAGCGCCACCGCGAATGGGCCCACGTGAGGTAGCAGTGCTTTTCGGCGCGCGTGATAGCTACATAGAGCAACCGGCGCTCCTCCTCGAGGTTCTTCGGATTGTCGAGTGACATCAGACTCGGGAAGATGTTCTCCTCCATTCCCACGACAAACACTGTGTTGAACTCCAGTCCCTTCGATGCGTGGATGGTCATCAGTTTGATTTTGTCGTCGGTATCGCTGTCGCTGTCTTGGTCGGTGAGCAGCGCCACAGTAGGCAAATACTCGGCGAGCGTGGCGTGGTCGCCGTTGCCCAACTCCTGCTGTCCGTTGACGAAGTCGGCAATGCCCGAGACCAGTCCGTCGACGTTGTCGCGCCGCATGTCTCCTTCGGGCGAGTTGTCCCTACGCAACTCCTCCTCGATGCCGCTGTTGGTGATGATGAGCTTGCCCAGCGTGAGGGCGTCGGTCGAGGGCAGCTGACTGATAAACGAGCTGACAAGCTGCTGGAACTTGGCGAGTTTGGTTCTGGCACCACTGTTTACGTCGACCGGGTAGTCGTCGGGGTGGCTGATGACCTGCCACATGCTGACGCCGCTGGCCCTCGCCACATCGCCCACGCGCTGCACCGTCTTGTCGCCGATGCCTCGTGCGGGATAGTTGATGACGCGCAACAGGGCCTCCTCATCGTCGGGGTTGACCACCAGACGGTAGTAGGCGATGATGTCCTTGATTTCCTTGCGCTGGTAGAAGCTCACGCCACCGTAGACCTGATAATGCTGCGCCAGCCCCACCTCAGGCTTCATCATCTCCTCCTCGAACAGACGGCTCTGCGCATTGGTGCGGTAGAGGATGGCGAAGTCGCTGTAGTGCAGCCCCTCCTGCTTGCGCAGCCGCTTGATCTCACGGCAAACGATGGCGGCCTCGCGCTTATCAGAGATGGTCTCCCAGACGATGACCTTCTCGCCCTCGGCATTGCGGCTGAATACGTCTTTGTCAATCTGCTGCCGGTTGTGCTTCATCAGTGAGTTGGCCGCGCTTACGATATTCTGTGTCGAGCGGTAGTTCTGTTCGAGTTTGAACAGTTTAACGTTGGGATATACCGCATTGAAATGCAGCATGTTGCTGATGTTGGCTCCACGAAAGGCGTAGATGCTCTGATAGTCGTCACCCACCATGCACACGTGCGGGTTGTTGCCGGTGAGCAACTGGATAATCTGCTGTTGGGCGTAGTTGGTGTCCTGGTACTCATCGACGAGGATATAACTGAAACGTTCAGCGTATTTCTTGCGGATGTCGGGGTGCTGCGAGAGCAGCAGGTAGGTGTTGAGCAGCAGGTCGTCGAAGTCCATGGCGTTGGAAGCCTTGAGCCGCTGCTGATAGGCCACGAATATCTTGTACAGCTCAGCCATGTTCCGGTGGGCATCATAGTCCATGGCACGCTCGTCGGTAGCATATTCCTCAGCACCTCTCAATCCGTTCTTTGCCCTTGAGATGACAGCGTGAACGGCCGATGGCTTATAGGTCTTGTCGTCGAGTCCCATCTGCTTGATGATGCTCTTCAGCACCGAACGCGAGTCGCTCTCGTCATAGATGGTGTACGATGAGGAATAGCCGATGCTGGAGGCCTCATAGCGCAGGATGCGGGCGAAAATGGAGTGAAACGTACCCATCTGCAGGTATTGGGCGCGCTCCTCGCCCACGATGCCGGCGATGCGCTCCTTCATCTCCCGCGCCGCCTTGTTGGTGAAGGTGAGCGCAAGAATGTTCCACGGATTCATGCCATAGTGCTGCAGCAGCCAAGCGATTTTATAGGTCAGCACCCGCGTCTTGCCCGACCCTGCGCCTGCGATGACGAGCTGCGGCCCGTCGCAATAGACTACACTCTCTTTTTGTTTCTCGTTTAGCTGATTAAGTATCTCTTCCTCTGTTGTTTGCATAAATCCGATTTCTCAAAAACTCAACTGACTATCTAAAAGCTCAAAAACTCAAAAACTAATAAACTCAAAAACTCACCTGTAAGTGGACCCCACCGCCGTCCTTGGGTCGTAGTCCTCACCCTCTTTCGGGAACGAGGGAATGAAGCGCATGTTGGCTTTGATCTGGCGCTCACGCTTGCGCATGTAGGCGCTGGGGTATTTCGACGAGAATTTCCGTGGATTGGGCAGTGTGGCGGCAATGAGCGCACAGTCGCTGCGCGTAAGGTCGCTGGCCTTCTTGCCGAAGTTATATTCAGCACATGCGTCGACGCCGTAGATGCCGTCACCCATCTCGATGGAGTTCAAGTACACTTCCATGATGCGGTGCTTGCCCCAGAACACTTCGATGAGCGTGGTGAAGTAAAGCTCGAAGCCCTTCCTGATCCACGACCGTCCGGGCCATAGAAAGACATTCTTCGCCGTCTGCTGCGAGATGGTGCTGGCGCCATGGGTGCGCCCGCCCCGTATGTTGTGCTTGGCCGCCTTGTCGATGGCATTGAAGTCGACACCATGATGCAGCAGGAAACGGGCATCCTCGCTCGCCATGACCGCCACAGGCATGTGGGGCGACATCTCATCGAGCGGAATCCAATGGTGATGGATGGTGAGGTTGCCATTCTCCACACAGCGGATGAGCATCAGTGGCGTGATATAGACTGGAATAAACCGATAGGCGATAACCGCGAGGATGGATGAGGCAAAGAAGAGACTGACCACCCAACGGACAATGCGCTTGAACTTTCTCATATAAACAGAAAAAAGGAGTTAAGGAGACCGTAGCCCCCTTAGCTCCTATAACGTAGTGAAAATGATTTTACTGCAGTGTGCCGGCATTAGCCTTGTTAATCATGTCCCGTGAGGCATAGAGATAAACCTCCACACGACGGTTGGCCTGCGACACAGTCTTGTTTTCAATCTCATCCTGGCTGCCCTTGCCCACGATGTTCTGCAGCTGGGTAGAGGTCACGCCGCAAGAGGTCAGATAGTCGGCCACGCTCTGTGCGCGCTTCTGACTCAGTGGCACGTTGATGGCGTCGCCACCCGAACGGTCGGTATAGCCATAGATGTCGACATGGCAGTCGGAATTATTCTTCAGCACCTGCGAGAACTTGGCCAAAGAGGTCTTGCTGGCCGTGTTGAGCGTGTAGCCGTTGGTCGGGAAGAGGATGCCGCTGTCGAAAGTCACCTTCACGGCCTTCAGACCGTTGTTGTCGGTAACCTCCTCCACCTGCGCATTCTCCACCTGAGCAGCCTGCTGGGCCACCTTGTCCATGTGCTTGCCAATGAGCGTGCCAGCACCTGCGCCTACCGCGCCACCGATAGCAGCACCAATGGCAGCACCCTTACCATGACCGGCAATAGCACCGATGATTGAGCCTAATGCAGCACCACCGCCTGCACCAACCAGTGTGCCTGTGCCCTGCTTGGTGGAGCAACTCGTAAACGTAAAGCCACTGAAGATGGTTAAGAAACACATGCCCAGTGTAAGTGTCTTGACATTTTTCATAATTCAATATTTTAGTTAACCTAAATTTTTATGTGCAAAGATAAGCCTTTTTTCGATATGAAGGAATGCTATCCTACTTTTTTTTACTAACTTTGCAGCAAAGTTAAACATAAGTAACTTTTCACCGAAGGGGAGAAAGCCTATGACAACATAGGGAAATCCCTAAAATCGAACATACACTAAATTAATAAGCTATTTTATAAGCAATGGCAAAAGAACTGAAACAACTCACCAAGCGCGCTGACAATTATAGCCAGTGGTACAACGACTTGGTGATGAAAGCCGACCTCGCTGAGCTGGCCCCGGTGCGCGGCTGCATGATTATCAAGCCTTATGGCTACGCCATCTGGGAAAAGATGCAGGCCCAGCTGGACAAGATGTTTAAGGAAACGGGCGCGCAAAACGCCTACTTCCCTCTGCTCATTCCCGTGAGCTTCTTCGCCCGTGAGGCCGAGCATGTAAAGGGTTTCGCCAAAGAGAGCGCCGTGGTGACGCACTATCGTCTGAAAGCCGACGACCAGGGCAACATCAGCGTTGACCCCGACGCCAAACTCGACGAGCCGCTCGTCATCCGCCCCACCTCGGAGACAATGATCTGGCACACCTATAAGAACTGGATACACTCATGGCGCGACCTGCCCATCATCTGCAACCAATGGTGCAACGTGATGCGCTGGGAGATGCGCACGCGTCCCTTCCTCCGCACGTCGGAATTCCTTTGGCAGGAGGGCCACACCGCTC
>Ga0256407_10014528_pt1 | contig 10341 bp, 9 predicted proteins | sample RumenRJG_04DNA_FD_193489 | JGI IMG/M metagenome (GOLD analysis project Ga0256407, IMG submission 193489) | Bovine rumen microbial communities from Lethbridge, Alberta, Canada - RJG_04 | ecosystem: Host-associated > Mammals > Digestive system > Stomach > Rumen | place: Canada: Alberta | collected... | reverse complement strand
TGGGGTCAATATCTCGATGAATATATCCGGCATCATGCATGGTCATCAGACCTGAGAGAATATTTCTTATAATTTCTACTGCAAACCTGTTCACATCCTGCTGGTATGCTCTGTACAGTTTCTCAGCATACGGGACAACATGGCCTCGTTGGTCTGTCAGTTTACCCTCAAAGAAATGGTCGAGAGATACACCTTCAAGCAGTTCACTAACAACATGATAATGATGTTCGGGCTCACCGAGAACAGTTTTTCCCTCTGTCTCGATGAAGCCCAACATCTCTATAAGGTTGTCATGGCGAAAGCGTATAGCAGACTCACGTCTTGCTTTCTCAATAGCATAAGAAGGCAGATCACTATACATGAATTTGATAGCGACGTTTCTGGACTGGCCGGAGGCTTCGTCTACACAACGTCCTCTATAGACCTTACCCATGCCACCCTCACCCAAGGGCACATCATCGGAATCAAATTCGTAATATATGCCCCGTTGGCGTTCTGCTTTTCCCCTTATCCTATAAAGCGACATACCTCACAAATTTCAGATTTTTGTACAATATATTAAAGAGGTATAGTTCCTCCAGGTTTTCCACCCGTAGTGGAGCCATCCATTCCAACTGTGCCTCCGGAATTACCACCCCAGGTTGTGGGGCCTTCATACGGCTCAAAACCGCCGGGATGAGTTCTGCCGGGAGAGAACGGAGGAACATCGTCATCTTCATCCTCCGCTTCAACCTCTACAGGTATGAAATCCTTGGCAACACTCAGACCGCGTTTTGCAACATCAATTAGCACAAGTATCAATTCATAATTGTTGCCAATAGTGATGATATCGCCATCGTGACATTCTTCTGCCGAGAAGCCGATAACCTCTCCGTTAATCATAGTTCCATTGGTAGATTGGGAGTCGGTAATGGCTGCAATAATGCCGGTTTTTACTTGTCGGGTAACAATCACCGCATGACTGCCTGAAACAGAACCCTCTGCCAAAACAATGTCATTGTCTGCATTCTGACCAATGGTGTTGCGCCCCATCTGAATGGGCCAAAATTCGCCAAATGGCGTACGGGACACAGAAAAGAGGAATCCCACAATCGGCTTGCCGGGCTGAATTGTTCTTTGAGACTGAGCCGCAGACGAAGGAGACTCAGATCCACTTGCAACACCGGAAGGAGTATCTCCACTAATCATTCCCGGTACAACTGTAGCCTTAGATCGCGAGGCATTTCCGCCACGTGAATAGAAATTTGGAGTGGCACTCGAACGAGCACTTCCAGACTGATTTTCAGGCTCCAAGCCCTGAATAACGGTTTTGTTCTGTGACATAATTATTTAAATTAGGTTAGTAAAGATTGTTCACCTACTGTACACAATTCATCGTTTGGGGTTCAATCCCCTTTTTTGTGCCTGAGATCTCAACAGGGCTACACGTTTAACATTAAGTCTTCTCCTACAGAATGAAAAAGCGTGAGATCCTACCTGTTGCTTATCTAGAATTCCAGGCCTTCGAACTTGCCTTCTCAGATAGATAAGCAACTTCGAAGCCCACGCCGATATGAACATCGTCATCGTCTGTCAAATCATCACAGCACGCTACTGGGGCATAGCTGATCAGTTACAGAGATGTGCATTATTCACATCCCGAGGACATCTACCATTGCTACATCACTTCTGAGAGTCGAGTGTTCGAAGTTCGGAACTCAGCGATGAAGCGTTAAGTAAACGCCTTTTACATAAAGTAGCGATTCTCTTCCCACCCATAGCCCGCATCGTTAAACTCCGCCCTTGTGAGGCTTTGCCATTCTCTGCTCGGCGTGAGCTGTCTTTCACCAGGCGCTACGCAGACACGTCTGCACTGCACGAAGCTCAAAACTTCAAGAATCGATTACAAAGATAAATGTTTTTTTCTTAAAAAAGCAAAAAATGGACCAAAAAATTAAAAAAAACACGCATTTTTGGCATGTTTTAATTGTAGTAAACCATTAATTAGCAAGAATTGTGCCTAAAAAAAACTCAAAAATGGGAAATTATCACATGAGACAGATGAGACGAACGAAACAAAAGAGAAATGGCCCCGTTTAAGGGCCATTTCACTAATCTTGTACAACGAACTGCGCGTCCGATACCTGATATTATATATGCCAATGCAAACCGGCTCTAAATCCACATTGTATTTTTGAGCCGTCAACAAAGGTTTTAGTAAACATCGGTCCGGCAAATAAACCGAATTTTTTGTACACATCAAAATGGAAAGTAGGTGTCCATATTAAACTCCATATTGTACCATGCACATACGTAACACTAGCAGCAACAGGAACTGCTAATGTAACACGAGGCGTGATAGTATATCCAAGGGCTGTGCCAAATTGCGAAGTAATTTGTGCAGATTTTGAATCAACAATTCCGTAATTCATTAATTGGGCAAAATGTATACCTATATATAACGACTTGGATAAACTCCAAGGCATAAATGTCATAGAGAATCCATAGCTGCCAGACATTTTCACATCATCAAATGTACCCGCACTATACTCCAATCCATAATAAGATGGTTTTCGCTCTTCACTTTGATCTTTTTCTACCAGTAAAACTTCTTCACCTTCAATATCATCGTCATCTGCACTGCAAATGAGAGGCATGGATGAAAAGAATCCGGTTAACAGAAATAAGTAAATAGTCTTTTTCATTGTAGTATTAAAACTTAAATAATTATTAGTATCAATTATTCCATGGCATCCCAATAAGTAATTCCATCCTTTGGGAAATTAAGTACAAACCATAATATTATCAAGCTTATTAAATTTGCAGGTAAAGTTTGTGTTGTCAGATATATGAAAATACTTCCAAAAACTGTTGTTACAACAATTATTATAAACCCTATCCTTTGCCATAAAAAAAGCAGAACAAGACCAATTATATTAATAAAACTAAGTGAACCATAGACAATTAACAGAAAAGCGTCATCACTTGAGAAAGGACTTTTACTCATTATTATCGATGAAAAATAATTAATCAGCAGAAGAAAATTTCCAATAATCAATAGGCAAAGCCAAAATGTTATAAATCCATTTCTTTTCCGGACGGGCTCCTTAGTGACCTTCTTTGCAACTACATTCTTTTTTGGAGTTGATTGTTTCTGAAGCCGTCCACAATCAGGACATCTCGTAACATAGTCTTCCAACTCCGCTTTACATGCATCATTTATACAAGTTTTCATATTGCTGCATATTTAAAACACAATTAAATTACGCCAGAAATTAAATTAAAAATTATTTTTGAAGTAATTCATAATGTCCAGTATCTTCATCAATAACTTTAATCCCAAAATTGATTGGCCAACTAACCTCTTTTTTCACAGGCATACTTCCAATTTTTGCCGGAGACCACTTAGGCATAAAGGTGACAAGACGCAGGGCTTCCCCTGCAAAAGCATCATATGAGGCTTCTCTATACCTTGAGTCATAAGCCCTTCCGCTCACAATTTTTGAACCACTAACTGACCCGTCTTTATCTACGAAGAATTTAACTATAACAGTACCAGTAATGCCTTCCTTTCTACATTTTTCAGGATAATTAAGATTCTTTTTCACCCATTTGTGAAAAGCTTCCTGCCCCCCAGGAAATTCTGGTTGCGTAAAAGATGACATTCGATAGTAAAAATCTGGGGGTATCAATGTGTTGACAGATTTTGTGAAGGGAAGTATGAGATAGACATATGAGTCTATGGGCGTTCCATTAATCTTAGCAGGTTCCCAAACGGGCATTTTTTCTAGGTATTGCCAAGTATCTTCGACAAAACAGGGCTCACTTGAGAATTCAACTTTTGCGTTAGACAGTAGTCCATTTTTTTCAATCACCACTTTTACCACGGCCACCCCATCATCATCGTTGTCCAAACAACATTCTGGAGCATCATAATTTTGTTTCAACCATGATATATATCCCGTATTATCCCCAGGAAATGAAGCCTCCTGTACTTCAAAATCTATGTTAGATAAATCCACAGCGGTAAAATCCACAATTTTCTTAGGAATATTATTAGTATAATTAACAGATAACTCAAACCGGTCTCTGGCAGGAACGCCATCTACTGTTGCAGGTTTGAAACGAGGCATCTCATTGAGAAGACGCAGGACCTCCTGTGTAAGATTTGCATCCGGAGATTTTATTACTTTCGTTTCTACAACATTACCATCATTTCCGACGACTACACTAACTTTCACTTCACCAGATAAACCTCTCAACCTACACACTTTAGAGTCTTTCAAGTGGGCATTTATCCAATTGGAGCACCTGATTTTACTCGTATTTTGAAACTTTGCTTCCACAAAGTCCACGTTAAATATCGTATCCTCGGGTTGCACCGCATTTCCGGGCAGGCGAAATGTTACTGGGATACATACATGCGAAGGCGTATTCATTCCCTTCCATTTTGCCGGTATCCAAGCAGGCATAGCCACAACCAATCTCCACACCTCCGCTTCAAGGCGTGCATCAGTAGATATATGAGCTATTGCATCTTTGAAACTGCCATCTGTATCCACCGTAAAACCGACAACAACACGTCCTTCTACACCTTCTTTTAAACAGGCTTCTGGATATTTTATGTTCTCTCTAATCCACTTCATGCATGCGCTATCCCCACCAGGGAAGTGTGCGGGTTCCTTCACTGGTGGTTCGCCAACTTCTTTTTGTATAGATTTCCCCAGAATAATATTGGCAAATAAAACAAAACACACAAGTGCACACGACCTGAATTTTACCATACTCCACATATCTTTTCGTGCCGGTCTTATTATGAGTTAATAATGGGATCCGCGTCCAACCAACGGCCACTTGTGGTATCGCATCACCTCGGCCATGACCGTAGCCACACAACCCGATATGCATGACTCGTCACCCCATTGGGGCGCATAATTATCATTGAAGTAGGCTCCGTACTGGTCCCTGTTTGCCGTTGTCAGCTGTACGGGCGTTACAGCCGTCACCTCTCCTGCCATGAGAGACATCATGAACGCAACGGTCATTAATAGAACCATACCTGTTCTGAGCCAAACGTAAAAATTATCTTTTTGTTCCATCGTTGATTTATATATACGCATACCTTATAATATCCTTCTATATCTCGTCTCCATACTGAAGTTTGAAAGATCTGATTATTATTTCCCATGATCAAGATACAAAAAAAGCGTGGAGACCCAGTGTTACTTCGTTCTAATCACCGAGGCTCCAAAATACCGCACCCAGTCAGAACGAACAACAATTATCCCACGCAGATATAACTACAACATGGGCGTCCATTGCTGCTACATCACTTCTGAGGGTCGAATGTTCGAAGTTCGGAACTCAGCGATGAAGCGTAAAGTAAACGCCTTTTCCATATATGGTGTCCCACAAACATCTTAAAAACGCTTTTTTAAAGTCTTTCCCAGTGGTTTTTACACCACTTTCGGCTAGGAGACAATGCAAATATATAGAAAAAACAACAATTAACATTTTTTATCAAACAAAAAAAGCAATAATATGCTCAATAACATAAAATTGCCCCACCTATTGTCTCATAAAGTCGTAATCATATAAACGGTGACGCCTGAGGATCCCCCACCTCATTCGTCTCGCGAAAATGCTCGTGAGACGAATGAGACAAAGGAGACGAATGGTTAGTAACTTGTATCAAAAAAATAGAAATTACACTTTGTTGTCCACAGAAGCTCTTTTATGAAATAGTGAATAAATGCATTCAAAAACATACATAAACCACTTTGACAATTTACAGGGTTCGAACACTTTACCTAAGGCATCAAGCATGTCATCACAACTCTGATAGCGTTTATCCGGCTTATTCTCACAAGCCTTGGCGATAACACGCCTTATGGATCTATTATTTATTTTGTCAACAGGTATTTTTTTATGCAACTGCATATTAACCATATCGTAAAATGAACCTTCTTGCGGAGTGTAACCGACAATGCATTCATACAACATTATGCCAACGGAGTATAAGTCAGTAGTCATATTATATGGATTATAGCTCTGTGTCATTTCAGGGGCAGCATAATAAAATGAAACATATCCATATCTATACATTATCTCAACTTCGTTGTCTTTACATCTGTCTCTGTATCTTTCTCTTTGTACTCTACTCAACTGCTTAGCAATGCCAAAATCTATCAACTTGATCCTTCCATCTGTTGTCAGCATAATATGCCATGGAGCAATACACAAATGAATATATCCATTATCATGTAATACTTTCAAGCCGGAAAGAACACCCATTATGACCTTTTGCGCAAAATGTTCCGTGTCATTTGTATAATCACGTCGCATCTTAACAGCAAAAGGTATGTCTTCTCCGTCACTATCTTTTGTTTTGTCCTTAAGCACATCATACAAGGTCACACCGTCAATCTGCTCGCTTATGATATATCTACGTTTAATAACCTCACCATGATCCGAAACCATTTGTGTTTCAATATATCCTAATTTTTCTACGAGATTGTCACTTTTCAATTGCATGCTGGCTTCTAATTTTGCATGCTCATAATCATAGAGAGTCAGGTCCATATAGAGTTTTTTGATGGCAACCGATCGCCTGGCTCCGTTACGCTCATTCACGCAAAATCCACGATACACCTTTCCAAGCCTATCTTCATCGATGGGAGCAACATTCATATCAAACTCATAGAAAATTCCTTTTTGTTTTTCGGATTCTCCTCTTAATCTTATAATCTCAGGAAGATGCCTATCGACCGGATTAAGTGTCTTTTGGCTATCTGAATTATTACTCTCAAACATCGAATTCAACACTAAACGCAGATTTAAATAATCACTTTTGTTATTGCCTTTTATAACAGACAGATAGCAATCTTTATTAAGGATAAAATCAGTAATGTATTTTAGATTTAAATGTATACTAGAAAATCTAATATAATCTCCTTTCGGCATACAAATTGGCACAGCCACTCCGTCGAATTTTTTCGGATTTATCAAGGCCTCTAGACACATGCTCACAGGACCGTCTGAGATCACAAAAAAGACATCTTCGCAAACATATAATTTGATGGCATTACATTTAATATTTATTGCCATAGTCTTATCATTAAGCCAGGAAAAAATTAAATCCGAAGTAGAATTGCCTATTTTGTAAACTATTTCGTCAACATTCATTTTTGCTAACAAATATTAAATATTTTGAAACACATCATCCTCACTACACCTTATAGATGTTTTATGATTCTTACTGTCTAATTATGATAATGACATAATAGCAGTTGACCTTCATTATCTCGTAAATGCATGCCGTTACCTTGGCAATAGTTCCACATTTCACACATTTCACATTGGCCGGTTTTCATCCATTCACGGTTTCTGTAAAGTTCAAACCCCAGACTCCAAACATCTGTAAATTTGTCTCGGTAGATATTGCCCTGATGATATTGGCTACGAATGCTAAGACATCCTGAAATTGATCCATCTGCCAGCACAGACGCAACATTGACACCTGCCTGGCAGAAAAAAGGATAGTCACGTACCTTCCATTCGTAATCACCTAAGAAACCTTCGCAACTATAACTAAGACGTATATCACCTTCCTCTCTGACTTTTACAATAAAATCCATCAGGCTGCGAAATTGTTCGACGCTCAACTGTAAATCATCATTGGCTACTGCGCGTCCCATTGGCGCTATTGTAAAAATACGCCAACGGCGGACACCGATATCTACAAGATGTCTTTTAAACTCATCCAGTCGCTCAATGTTTTTTCTATTCACGCAGGTAATAACATCCCATACAACGGGTTTATTGACAAGAGTCGCAATAGCCCGTTCTGCCTTCACGAAGCTATCCCGATGACCTCGTAGCCAATTGTGTTCGTTTTCAAAACCATCAAGACTTATTGCTATCGTTTCTAAACCTGCATCCAAGAGTTGATTACACATACTTTCGTCAAGCAACAGCCCGTTGCTCACCATTCCCCAATGAAATCCTTTTTCTCGGATAGCTTTTCCGCAGACACAAATGTCTTTCCTGACAAGAGGCTCTCCACCAGTGGTGACAACAAGTATATTTTCTGCTTCCATCACAGAACGAACATCGTCAAGTACCAAGAGGAAATCCTCCAACGGCATATCCTGCATTTCGGACGTGGCTCGGCAATCACTGCCACAATGGAGGCAATTTAAATTACACCTAAGCGTACATTCCCAAAACAACTGCTGAAGAACGTGCCTTTCACAACGCTTCTTATACAGAACGGAAGCATGTTCTAAGCGCATCTGTTTTATAAGACCTGGCCGAGGGAGATGTACCATTTTGCTTCATCAAACTATAATAACCAAGCAATGATAAGCCCTAATACTATAGCAAATATCAGAAGAACGAACAAATATGAAAGTTTTTTTTGCATTGGAGGAGGTCCATATACAGTAGGACGCGGCCTTTGATACGAATCAAATTCAATTGGAGGTGGTCCATATACAACAGGTTCTCTCCCTTGATATGAGTGTCTATCAATTGGAGGTGGCCCATATAATACTTCATATTGTTTTTGATGATTTTTTTTCCTATCAGCCATCGTATTCAATTTTTGAACCTTAATTAAATTGTCACTATTCCACCGTCACCTTGTGTGCGGTGATCACATTCTCTGCTGCATTGTATTTCTGTACGTAACTGACTCCCGGCATTTTGCCCGTCAGTTTGTTGCCTTCAATGCCCACATGCATGCCGTCGGCAAAGACGTATGTGCAACCCTCTTCACATTCCTTCTGCTCTCCCACCTTTAATGTTACAATCCCGGGCTGCACGCGGTAATAGACGAAGCTTCCCATCTGCGTCATCACCTCCAGGGCGTTGTCCGTCAGTGAGGTCACGAACCATCGGTATATCCTGCGATAGCCGTAGCCGTTGGACCAGAGGTTGAGCATGATGCCGTTGTGGTAATAGGTGCCGTAGGTGTTGGTGTCGAAGCCGTAGTCCATGTAGTAGTCGTAGCCCAGGTATGTCGCGTCTTCGTTGAAAGTCAGCACCTCATAGTATCCCCGCTCCGTGCGCCCCCACATCCAGGTCCCGACGAGCGAATATTCTTCTGCCGGCTCACTCTTCTCCACGAAAGACACGTATTCAATCTGATCAATCAAGATATCTTGCTTGACTCCATCTTTATAGTGTATCCTCATGGTGTTTTGTGCCACAAGAAACATGCTGTAAAGAAGCATCAATGTGGAAAACATTATTCTTTGTGTTTTCATGGCTATTGGATGATGCTATTGCCTGAAAAAGAACTTTTTACTGATCGTTCCTTGGTTTAATATATATATGCCGGGGCTCTGAATTTGCTTAACTTCCTGTCCTTGCAAATTATAAACTTTATACGTATCTGTTTTTTCTGATTCTGATAAAATATCAATGGCAGTAAAATCAACAGAATGCTCTGCCAATATATTCTTTTGTTCGTCGGTTAGAAAATATGTTATATATTCGTATGACGTATTTCTGTCAACTGTAATCGCTTTTTTGTATGCTTCCCCGTCATTACCGACCTGGCCACCGGACCAGACAAGAGTACTTTCATCGTCCAAAGAGCCGCCATCATCCGACATGTACACACAGAGATTCTCTATGGGCAAAGTACTGTTGTTAACCACCGACAGGGAAATATTGACTTTCGATAAATCATCATAATTCAGTGCACACAAAATATCTGCGTCTATATTACGCATCTGTGGATGTATATCATATACAATAGTTACGGACGAAGAATAACCGCCCATCGCACCTGGAGAATTATCTACAGGATAGTATCCGTCTCCAGCTCCTCCCCATCCAAAATTAAAATGAAAAAGATTCGTTTCTTTATCATATCCGTCCAAAACGTATGCATGCTCTCCGCCGGAACACATCACCGGATATCCTTTAGCCACTTCGCTATAAAGCAATTCCTCCCACTCTATTTCACTATATTTAGACTTTCTGGTATAATCTGACAAAATAAGATATTGAGAATAAATAGCATTGGCAGCATCATTTATTTGACCTCCGGTAGAACTGGCGTAATTCAAGTACGATGTCGTACCGATCACATAACACAACTGAGCGACTGCGGCACGAGAGGCCGGCGTATCAAAAGAGCTATAAACATCCCGTATCAGTTCCCAGCAATTAGGACTACCCTTAGGCACAACTTCTGTGATCGGCGCACCGCCATAAATGTAGGTTGGTGTATCTTTAAGAGTTGCCGGAAGATTATCTTTTCTCCAATAATAGACAATTTGAGCCGCAGCAATAGCCACACACCCGGCCACAGTCTTTACGCCACCGTCAACAATCACGGGTGCCATATCA
>Ga0256407_10014524_pt1 | contig 10345 bp, 9 predicted proteins | sample RumenRJG_04DNA_FD_193489 | JGI IMG/M metagenome (GOLD analysis project Ga0256407, IMG submission 193489) | Bovine rumen microbial communities from Lethbridge, Alberta, Canada - RJG_04 | ecosystem: Host-associated > Mammals > Digestive system > Stomach > Rumen | place: Canada: Alberta | collected... | reverse complement strand
CCCGCGCGGAGGCAAAAAACTCATCAACTTCGTGCGCGACAACGCCAAAGTACCCGTCATCGAGACCGGCGCAGGGGTCGTCAACTTGTATTTTGACGAATACGGCGACACGGGCATCGGTGCTCCGGTCATCAACAATGCCAAGACGAGACGGGTGAGCGTATGCAATGCGCTGGACTGCCTCATCATCCATAAAAAACGCCTTCAGGACCTGCCCGGACTATGCGCCATGCTCAAAGACAGCCACGTCAAGATATATGCCGACGACGACGCCTACGGCGCGCTCTGCGGCAACTATCCCGACGAACTGCTCCGACACGCAACGGCAGAAAGTTACGGTACGGAATTTATGGACTACGTCATGGCCGTGTGTACTGTCAGCACATTGGAAGAAGCCATTGAGCACATCAGAAAATATGGTTCAGGGCACAGCGAGAGCATCATCACAGAAAACCAGGCCAACGCCGACACGTTCCAGTCAGCGGTTGACGCCGCCTGCGTATATGTCAATGCGCCGACCAGCTTCACCGACGGCGCACAATTCGGACTCGGTGCAGAGATAGGCATCAGCACACAGAAGCTCGGTCCGCGCGGACCGATGGCACTGGAAGAGATGACAACATACAAATGGCTGATAAAAGGACACGGGCAAATACGCCGGTAACATTACACAAAAGAAAAATCAAAAAACAACTAATCATGATACACAAGACACACCGCATTAAACTATCCTTCAAACTCCTTTCCGCCATAGCAGGACTGCTATGCTTCACCAGCGTACACGCGGAAGAAGACCCTGCACCCATCGTGAAAGCCACTGACTTCCAGTATATCTTCGGGCCCATCTGCAAACAGGCATCATTCATATGCGACGGACACATGGTCTGCCTCAGCAACAACGGCCACGCCAAAGCCTACCCGCTCTTTTCCACCCGCGACTCCGTAGTATTTGACCTGGCGTCGGCGATTTACAAACCCCACTGCAACGTGGCAAACCTCATGAGAGTGAAAAACAAAAACTACCTGTATACCACGGAATGGTCAGGAAAACGCCGCTGCTTCGTTGAGCGCATAGGATACAACAAAGCCAACCGCCAGTGGCACACGGAACTTGTGCAGACATTCTCCTTCAACATCCCGGAGCAGATTGCAGGAGGAGGCTACGCAGACTGGATCGTAGATACCGAAAACAAGAAACTCTATCTGCACGTCTACAAGAACAACCGCAAGGAAAACGACCTCATATCCCGCTCCATCATCATAATGGAATTCAACCTGCCCAAACTGACTGACGGCGACGTCACCTTCACGGAAAAAGACATCCTGCGCCGCACAGAAATACCGATGATAAGGGGTACACAGGATAAAGAAATCTACAAGGGGAAGATGTATATCATCGCCGGAAACAAAACCACAAAAAGCTTTAACTGGGAAGGATTGCGGCGCATGGTTATCTTTGACCTCAAAACATTCAAGGTAGAGAAAATCGTTGACATCTCAGACTACTTTGACGAACCCGAAGGCATAGACTTCTGGGAAGGAACGCTCCCTGACGGAACCAAAGGCATGCACCTACTCATCACCTACCGGAGAAACACCTTCAAACTGACGTGGCCCTAACGCTCCACGTAACGGCGGGACAGACACGCCACTAAAATCGTCACGGCAAAAATCAAGACGAAAGCCAACGGCACGCTATACTCATGCACGCGGTGGGCTATGACGGTCTGCGCAATAGGGAAATGATACAAATACAGACCGTAAGTGATGTCCGGTATCCTGTTGACGACATTCAAGAACCGCGCATAATAAGCCACCGTCACAATGACGACGGCCAAGCCTATCGGCTCGGCATAATGGAGCCATCCGCCTGTGCATGAGAGCGCAAAAACCACTACGCCAAGAGGAAACAACCACTTGACGTGCCGGCGGAAGACATCAAAATACAACAGCAACGCCGCTCCGGCAAAGAAATAAATCAGCTGCCCCAGAAACTGGCGCTGCAGAAGGCGGTATATCTCGTCGCCCGTCTGCGCATATAACTGCGAGAAGAAAACATTATAGGCAACCGACAAGGCAAATACGCACAGCAATACGACCCATTTGCGAAAACGGCAAAGGAGACAGACGAACAGAGGGACACAGATATAAAAAATCACCTCTATCTTCATAAACCACAGAGATCCGTTGACAGCCTGTAAAGGATTTGACTCAAAGACGCCGGGCAGACACGGTTCAAGAAAATTAAGAAACAGCGCATTGCACACGAGATACTTCCATGCGGCAAATGACGTGAAATAAGCCCCGAAAGACAAGTTGCTCTCAAAGACGCCCAACACAAAACACGCCACGACAACAGTCAGATAGGCAGGCAGTACCCTTTTAACACGTTTGCGGGCATAGACCTTCATGTCGGCAGAGCGGTAATAGCTGAACAGCACAAGAAAACCAGTGATAATAAAAAAGACCTTAACGCACAGTGCGCCCGTAAACGGCATAAACTGCGGTATATCCATCGCTGTGGCTATGTGGACCAGCATCAGAGATATCGCAAAAAAATAACGGACAGCGCGAAAACCGTTTTCCCGCTTTACACTATCACAGATTTCTGCCGACAACAAATCACGTATTAACACCGCTTATGTTTTATTTCTCATAACAAAAGTACACAATACTTTTCATTGAAAAACAAAAAATCAGTATATTTGCAATATAAATAAGGAAAACATTAATTTCCTTAAACAACTTGCGAATTAACATTAAAGACAAATACACTTATGAAATTGACCGTAAAGACATTGCGTATCATGCTGATGCTGCTCTTACTGGCACCTGTCAGCATACAAGCTAAAGGAGACAAGAACAATCTCAGACTATTGTATTGGAACATACAAAACGGTATGTGGGACGGGCAGCCTGACAATTACACACGTTTTGTGGCATGGGTCAAGGCGCAGAAGCCTGACGTATGTGTATGGTGCGAGGCACAAAGTATCTGGGTGACCAACTCAGACAAAAAACTTGACAAGAAAGACCAATACCTGGTAGCCAACTGGGACAAACTGGCCCGACGCTACGGACATAAATACATCTACCTTGGCGGCCACCATGACAACTACCCGCAAGTCATCACATCAAAATATCCCATCCACAATGTTGCCCGACTGCTCGGTTCGCAAAGCGACACCCTGGTATGCCACGGCGGAGGATGGGCAACCATAGAAGTCAACGGCAAGACCGTCAATATCGTAACCGTCCACACATGGCCGCAAGCCTATGGGTATGGCGTAAGCAAAGAAGACCGTCCGCGCAGTATAGCAGCACATGAAGGCGACCACTTCCGCCGCACGGAAATGGAATACATCATCAATCACACCATCGGTCAAGTGCCTGGGGCGAACCAGCAGCTGTGGATGATGATGGGCGACTTCAACGCCCCGTCACCCGTGGACAACTCCGTCTATAACTTCCCTAAAGACGACACAAGATTCCTAACACACAAATTCATAATAGAACATTCACCGTATATAGATGTCGTCAAGCAGAAAAACAACGGAATATTTATCCCGTCGTCTGTATGGAACGGCAGGCGCATTGACTTTGTCTATGCCACAAAAGCACTTTACGACAGAGTGAAGAATGCCAGCATCATCTGGGACCAATACACGACGCCCGTGCGCAACGCTCAGAATCTCGGCAACTTCTGGCATCCCTCTGACCACTTGCCTATCATCGTTAATTTTGACATGAAATAAACAACAACCAGGTATTAAAAAACGAATCTGTTAAATCACACAAGACATACAATCATGAAAAAGACAATAACAATCATCGGTGCCGGCATGATGGGTTCAGCCATGGCATTCCCGGCAGTTGAGAACGGCCATACAGTCCGTCTGGTAGGAACACCTCTTGACCGCGATATAATTGAAGAATGTAAAAAAAGCGGCAAACATCTCAAATTCGATTATCCGTTCCCCAAAGGCGACATCAGCTATCATCAGTTTGAAGAATGGAAAGAAGCAGTAAAGGGTGCAGACTTCGTCATCGGCGGAGTATCCTCTTTCGGCGTTGACTGGTTCCTGAATGAAGTTCTGACCTATCTCGACCCTGCCATGCCGGTATTGTCCATCACCAAAGGCCTTATCAACCTTGAAGACGGGACACTGATTTCATATCCTGACTACTGGCGCAGAGAACTGCTGAAGAAAGGCATCGACAGAAAAATCAATGCCGTAGGCGGACCTTGCACATCGTATGAGCTGGTTTTTCATGACCACACCGAAGTGGCTTTCTGCGGTGAAGATACTGCAACCATCCAGATGATGAGAGATACCCTCAAGACAAGCTATTACCACATCTCCCTGACGAATGACGTTATCGGTCTGGAGAGTGCCGTCGCACTGAAAAATGCCTATGCGCTCGGCGTAGCCATGACAATCGGCCTCGTAACACGCAACCATGGGGCAGATGCAGGTTTGCACTACAACTCACAAGCCGGAGCATTCTATGAGGCATCGAAGGAAATGATGAAACTGCTGGAGATACAAGGTGCGCAGAGCGACAGTGCCATTCTCGGCATAGGCGATCTCTACGTTACCGTTTACGGCGGACGCACGCGCAAACTCGGCGTCCTGCTCGGTGAAGGCAAGTCATATGACGAGGCCATCAAGATATTGGCAGGCGTAACCTTGGAGAGTACCGTGGTAAGCCGCCGCGTCTTCAAGGCAATATTCAAGAAAGCAGAATTGGGACAAGTTAACATCAAAGACTTTCCGCTGCTGGTACATATCGCCGAAGTTATGGACAACAACAAGGATGCAGAATTGCCATGGGACGACTTCTGTTTTAACAACATCAAATAATTTTCAGAACAGCATCTCCCAACAGAAGCAATGGATACTAATATTAAGAAGAAATACGCATACTGGGAATGGCGTACAATCATTGTACTCATCATCGGCTACATACTCTATTACTTTGTACGCAAAAACTTCAGCATCGCTATTCCTGCCATGGAGCAGGAATTAGGACTTAGCAAGGTCCAGCTGGGTACATTCCTTATGCTTAACGGCATCATCTATGGTTTCAGCCGTTTTGTCAACGGCATACTCGTAGACCGCTACAGCAAGAAGCTCATCATGGCAACGGGCCTATTGCTTTCCGCCATCGTCAACCTCGTCATATGTTTCAGTCCTCAGATGAATGGTTTCATGAATCTTTTGGACACCGAGGGCAAGGCCACGATGGGTCTTGTGTACCTCATCGGCTCTTTATGGGTCCTCAACGGCTATTTGCAGGGAATGGGAGTACCGCCTTGCGTCAGCTTAATGGTACACTGGATTAAGCCCTCGCAACTGGCGACAAAGCAATCCATTTGGAATGTTTCCCACTCCGTCGGTGCTGGCGCAGTCGCAATACTATGCGGTTTCATACTCCAGAAATACAGCTACTCGGCATGGAACCTGTGTTTCGCCATCCCTGCCGCCATAGCATTAGCCGGCGTTCCCATCATCTTTTTCGGTCTGAAAGACAAACCCTCAAGCGTGGGACTTCCCACGGCTGTGGAACTTGACGAAGCTGAGGGCAACGTTACAGAAATCAAGAAAGAACACAAACTCAGTGGCGAGAATTTCAAGAAGGTCGTCAACAAAATGGTCTTCAAGAATAAGTACATCTGGATTCTTGCTGTCACCAACTTTTGCATCTACATCATCCGTTTCACCATTTTGGATTGGGGCTCTTCTATCCTGACTCAATACAAGGGTATGGACATCTCAACGGCAGGCTCCGTTGTCGGTGCGTCCGAACTGGTCGGCGGCATACTCGGTATGCTCGTCGCCGGCTGGGTGACAGACAAAGTATTCAAGAGCTGCAGTCACAAGACCTGTTTCTTCTGCTGTCTGGGCGTAACCATCAGTTTCTTCCTGTTCTGGCAAAGTACCAATCTTACACTTTCCATCCTCTTTATCATCCTGAGTTCTTTCTTCGTTTATGGTCCTCAGGCTCTGCTTGGTGTAAGTTCGTCACAGCAAGCCAGCAAGTATGCCACGGGCACCGCAGGAGGCATCCTTGGCATCTTCGGCTATATCAGTACCGCTATCTCCGGTCCGTTGTTCGGCCATTTGGCAGACTCTCAAGGCGGATGGAATCTGGTATTTATTGTAGCTATCGTGTTTGGCGTTATCGGCACAATCGTCATCGCCATGATGTGGAATGCGCCAGCTAACGGAGAAGCTGAAGTCGAAAAATATATTAATCAACTGGAACAACCTAACACAACAAATGAGTAAAATAATTTTAACCGGCGACCGGCCGACAGGTAAGCTACATATCGGACACTATGTTGGTTCCCTGCGCCGAAGAGTGGAATTGCAGAATTCCGGCGAATACGATAAGATTTTCATCATGATTGCTGATGCGCAAGCATTGACAGACAACGCCGATAATCCTGAGAAGATTCGTCAGAACCTGATTGAGGTCACGCTCGACTATCTCGCAGCCGGCATAGACCCGGAGAAATGCAACATCTTCGTTCAAAGCGCTATTCCCGAACTTACGGAACTGACTTTCTACTACATGAATCTCGTCACCGTAAGTCGCGTACAGCGCAATCCTACCGTGAAGTCCGAGATACAGGCACGCAATTTTGAAGCCAACATCCCTGTCGGATTTTTCTGCTACCCTATCTCTCAGGCGGCTGACATCACACTGTTTAAGGCCACAACCGTACCGGTAGGCGAAGATCAAAAGCCAATGTTGGAGCAGACCAATGAAATCGTGCGCCGCTTCAATAACATCTATGGCGAAATTATGGTCGAGCCAAATATCTTGCTCCCGGAGAACTCAGCTTGTTTGCGCCTGCCGGGAACAGACGGCAAGGCTAAGATGTCCAAGTCTTTGGGCAACTGCATTTATCTCTCCGACTCGCCCAAGGAACTCAAGACTAAGGTCAACTCCATGTACACTGACCCTGAGCATATTCACATCGAACAACCCGGACACCTTGAGGGCAATACCGTATTCACATACCTGGATGCATTCTGCCTTGATAGCGACTTTGAGAAATTCTTGCCTGACTACAAGAATCTCCAAGAACTGAAAGACCACTATACTCGAGGCGGATTGGGTGACGGCACTTGCAAGAAGTTCTTGCTCAATATTCTCAACGACCGACTGGAGCCAATGCGCCAGCGCCGTAAAGTCTATGAGCAGGACATTGAAGGGGTTTACGACATCCTGCGTCGGGGTACGGAAGAAGCCCGCAAGGTAGCCCAAGAAACCATCAAGGAAGTACGCCACGCCATGCGTATAGACTACTTTGACGACAAAGAGCTCATCTCAACTCAGGCCAAATATTTCAAAGAAAAAAACAATATAAAATAATATCAGATATGAAACATTTACTATTCGCTATTACCCTTTTGGCCTTATTAGGCATCCAGAGTTGTGGAAAAAAGACTGCCGTTAACGTTTCCACACAAGACACTATTGCTGAGTTCCCATACGTCGATGCCGAGACAGCCCGCGGATACGCTTTATGCGGCACACGCATTGACAGCACCTATGCGGAATTAAAGAAAGATGTTTTCCAATCAACCAAGAAACTCATCGCTTTCGACCTTGACGCGACTATCACCCAGCACAAGACTCAGATAACCCCTGAGGCTGTCGCCACATTGGACAGCCTTAAAAAGCGTTATCAACTTGTGATGATTGCCGCCGGCAATTGCCCTCGCGTTTATCATCAAATGAATGACTATCCCATTGATATCGTCGGCAACTACGGCATGCAGGAGAGTAAGGTCATTGACGGTCAGTTCAAGATTGTCCGTGAAGATACGGTTAAGATTGACAAGAAATGGGTTTTGGAGCAGTGCAACAAACTTCGTGAGAAATATGGCTACACTGACTATAAAGGCGAGTCTGTTGAATTCCATAAATCAGGTATGATTACCTTCGGCCTGCTGGGCACGAATGCTGACAAGAACGACAAGCTCACCTTCGACCCCGACAAGAAGAAGCGCATGGCCATGTATCCTGAGGTATTGGAGATTTTCAAAGATTTCAGCGTCTTTGTCGGCGGCACAACCTCTTTTGACCTTGCCGAGAAGAAGTACAATAAGTTTGACGCTCTCATGCGCTACGCCAAAGCACATGGCTTTACAAAAGATGAGGTTCTCTTTGTCGGCGATGACTTTAACGACGGCGGCGGCGACAGCCACATCCGTCTCGGCGGTATAGATTACGTGCAGATATACGACTACAACACCTTCCCTGATAAGATGAAGTTCTTATATAAATAGTCATCCGCTTATTTGCAATTCAAGCACAAGATAATGCTTCCTATTGCACATTTTCATTCTCCCTTCACCTCCAAGTTCGGCATTCCGCGCCAGAGCGGACTGGTTGCTGGACTTGAAGGTGAAATCATTTTTACGCCTCAATGGCGAAATCCCAACATCATCCGCGGTCTTGAAGGTTTTGACTACATCTGGCTCATCTGGGAGTTTTCGGCAAACAAGAACATTTCCACCCCTACCGTCCGCCCGCCACGCTTAGGCGGCAACAAGCGTATGGGCGTACTTGCGACACGTTCGCCGTTCCGTCCCAACAATATTGGCCTGTCTTCCGTCCGGATTTCCCTGATAGACTGGCAAACACCCCAAGGGCCTGTCATCCATGTCAAAGGAGCCGACCTCATGGACGGCACACCCATACTGGACATCAAACCTTACCTCGCTTTCACCGACTGCCACCCCGAGGCCAGAGGCGGTTTTACCGACAATGTGACATGGAACAAACTGACAGTCATCTTCCCTGACACATTCCATGCCCTGTTTAATAACAACGAATTAGAGAATCTGCGCCAAATCTTAGAACTCGACCCGCGTCCGCACTACCAGCATCAAGACGAGCGTATCTACGGCATGAACTATAAAGATAAAGACATACATTTCCGGGTTACCGGAGATGTACTGGAAGTTTTACCAAATTAATCTATCATGACACCCCTCCACCTCCCCCATCGGCACATTTGCCTTGCTGTTCTCTCTGCAGCCCTTGGTCTGTCCCTTCAAGCACATACCCATCAGGTCACCATCCGCCCTGACAAAGTCATTGCCCACATCAATCCCCTCTTCTACGGCTCTGGCATGGAAGACGTCAACCACGAAGTCTATGGAGGCATCTATGCGCAACAGATTTTCGGCGAGAGCCTTGAAGAAGCGCCTGTCGTCAACGGCATCAGTCACTTTCATTCCTACGGAGATCCCTGGCGCCAGGCCGACGGCAATCTATACAGCTATGCAGGAAAAGCCGCAAAGCTTATCTACGACAACGCCGTTGCAGAGAACTGCACTGCTGAAGTGTCTTTCCGCTACGACGGCCTGACGGGAGAGGCTGGCCTGATGACCCATGTCACTGACATCACTGCCGACTTTTTTACAGGCTACAGTTTTGTCGCATCGGCATGGAGCAGGAGACTTATCATCCGAAGACACTCCGGCACCACCGTCAAGGAAGTCTGCAACATCTTTCTGCCGTTTGAACCGACCGCCGAATGGAACACACTGGCTGTGCAGTGCAAGGACAAACGGTTCACGGTAACTTTCAACGGTGCCGGCATCTATACCTTTCAGGACACGCTCCAACTGCCCGAAGGGAAAACCGGCATTCTCTGCAAAAAGGCGGACGTCGTCTTTAAGCATTTCCGCATTGACCACGCCGACATTCCGTTTGTTTTCAAGGACAATGGCGTCAGCGGCATGTGGAACGCAGTCGGCTCAGGCTGCACATACCTTCACGACAACCAGACAGCTTTCAACGGTCACTACTCCCAACACATTCACCACAGCGGAAACGCTGAGGGCGGCATAGGCAATATGTCACTCAACAAATGGGGCATCTGTATCAGGAAGGGCGAAACGCTTTCCGGCAGTCTTTTCCTCAAGGGTAACGCCAGACAGGTCAACATCGGCATACAAAATGCTGAAGGTACAAAGGTCTATTGCCAGACATCAGTCACAGGCATCGCCAACGAGTGGCAAGAATACCGTTTCAGTCTGCATCCTAAGCAATCTGACCCTGCCGCCCAATTTGTCATCACCATCAACGGCGAGTCTGAAGTATGGGTCGACCAAGTATGCATGATGCCTGAAAAACAATTCCACGGACTGCCTTTCAGGGCAGACATCGCCCGTGAACTCAAGAATGAAGGACTCACTTTCCTGCGCTACGGCGGCTCTATGGTAAACTCGCCTGAATATATGACACGCCACATGCTTGGCAACCGACAGCATCGGCAACCTTACAGGGGCTCATGGTACCGATATTAGACCAACGG
>Ga0256407_10014523_pt1 | contig 10345 bp, 8 predicted proteins | sample RumenRJG_04DNA_FD_193489 | JGI IMG/M metagenome (GOLD analysis project Ga0256407, IMG submission 193489) | Bovine rumen microbial communities from Lethbridge, Alberta, Canada - RJG_04 | ecosystem: Host-associated > Mammals > Digestive system > Stomach > Rumen | place: Canada: Alberta | collected... | reverse complement strand
GTTCTGTTTATCCAAATTCAACGGCGACATAAGCCAGTGGGATGTGTCCAATGTGACAAATATGAATCATATGTTCTCTCATTCATCATTCAACGGCGATATCAGCAAGTGGAATGTGTCCAACGTGACAAATATGTCTGAGATGTTCTTGAGTTCCCGATTCAACGGCGACATAAGCCAGTGGGATGTGTCCAATGTGACAAATATGAATCATATGTTCTGGAATTCCCAATTCAACGGCGACATAAGCGAGTGGAATGTGTCCAACGTGACCGATATGAGTCATATGTTCTGGAGTTCCCAATTCAACGGCGACATCAGTCAGTGGAATGTATCGCATGTGACCAACATGGAAGGCATGTTCTGGAATTCCCAATTCAACGGCGACATAAGCAAATGGAACGTGTCCAATGTGACCGATATGTCAGAGATGTTCAGGTGTTCCAAATTTAACGGCGATATCAGCAAGTGGAATGTATCGCATGTGACCAATATGGAACATATGTTCGATAGTTCCCGATTCAACGGCGACATAAGCCAGTGGGATGTGTCTAATGTGACCGATATGAGTGCAATGTTCAATGAATCCGATTTCAATGGCGATATCAGCAAATGGAACGTGTCCAACGTGACTGATATGCGGAGAATGTTCGCTGATTCTCCCCTTGAAGATAATCCGCCAGAATGGTATAAGAGGTTCAAAATTGTTGCCCGCGACCGTAGGCACCTGATAGAACTCATTGAAGAAGCTATTTGTTATGATGAGGAGGGTTTTTGTTGCGACCTGAATTTTATCGATGTATCGCAAGTGACGGACATGAGTGACTTATTCACTACTTCTAGTAGTTATGAATATGAATTGGATCGATTCAACGGCGACATAAGCCAGTGGGATGTGTCCAATGTTACTAATATGTCAGGAATGTTTGCAGGATCCGAATTCAATGGAGACATCAGCCAGTGGAATGTGTCCAACGTGACTGATATGCGGAGAATGTTCGCTGATTCTCCCCTTGAAGATAATCCGCCAGAATGGTATAAGAGGTTCAAAATTGTTGCCCGCGACCGTAGGCACCTGATAGAACTCATTGAAGATGCTATTGCTGACGAGGGCGATTATTGCGACCTGAATTTTATCGATGTATCGCAAGTGACGGACATGAGTGACTTATTCACTACTTCTAGTAGTTATGAATATGAATTAGATCAATTCAACGGCGACATAAGCCAGTGGGATGTGTCCAATGTTACTAATATGTCAGGAATGTTTGCAGGATCCGAATTCAATGGAGACATTAGCCAGTGGGATGTGTCCAACGTGACCAATATGTCAGGAATGTTCAATGATTCTCCCCTTGAAGATAATCCGCCAAAGTGGTATAAAGATAAAGGTTGTTAGGAGTATGTTAATGCCCTTGCAAACTGTAGGGCATTTACCCTTTTTCTCAAAATAATATATATATGATAGTGAATATTTCGTTTATACACAAAAGGAGAATGTATGGCTGAAAAGATCATTGCCCGCGATTGTGCTCATTTACAGCAAATCATCAGAAAAACTATCGAAAAAGAAGGCCTAAATTGCGATCTGAATTTTATCGATGTTTCCAAAGTATTTCGTTTGGAGGCTTTGTTTAAGGATTCGTCTTTTAATGGTGATATTAGTAAGTGGGATGTCTCCAATGTGACAAATATGAAAGATATGTTCTGTGGTTCGCAATTTAATGGAGATATTGGTAAATGGAATGTCTCCAATGTGAAAAATATGAGTGGAATGTTCAAAAAATCAGTCTTTGATGGAGACATTAGTAAGTGGAATGTTTCTAAGGTTACCAATATGAAAGAAATGTTCCGTGAATCACATTTCGATGGAAATATTGCCCAATGGAATGTTTCTAATGTGCACTATATGCAAAAAATGTTCTATGAATCTCAATTTTGCGGTGATATCGGCAAATGGAATGTGTCTAATGTAAAGAACATGGAAGGGATTTTTTTTAATGCTCCTCATAGCAACAGGGATGTTAGTAAATGGGAAATCTCCGAAGACTGCCGAACGGAAGGAATGTTTAGCCTTGAATATTCGGACTTTGTCAAGAGTTACCTGAAATACGATTATTTCATGAATTTAAAAAATGTTTTCGAGAAAGAATTTCAACCCTACAATTATCCGGGAAGCCACCCAAGTAATAGAAGTGGATCATTTAAATTTGGGCGTGGTAAGCATAGAAGTGTGCAAAGTTTACTCAACAGGTCTAGGAACACTTCTTCTGATGGTTTTTTCTTTTCTTGCATTTTCCTATTCCATCTAATGACAAACAATGCCTTAAGGAGCGAATGTAACAAGGGCTCTTTTGCATATAACAAATTGGTAGAATTTTGGGAAAAAACTTGTTGGCTAGATTTAGGAATAGAAGTATTCCAAAGTTATGGACAAAAAGAATTCCTTTGCAATGATTTAAGGGATATTATTCGTTATTTTGGTTTGGTGAATAAAAAAGGGAATGTCTATAATTTTATCCGTGCTTGCATTTTTGATAGGCTCTATGAAGTATTGCGGGATGATTTACGAATGACTAATATGCCTCAAAGTGCTGAAAAAAATGTTCTTAAGACAGTCAAGTCCCGTTCTCAAAAAATTTTGAATACATTGTCTAAATTTCCCGAAATTTAATGAGCGAAAAGAATTCCCTCGCTTTACATTTCCTTGCCTTGCTCCGATAATATAGAAGCAACAATTAGCAAAGGAAAAAATATGCCTATCAAAGTTACAGACAAACACGTATTCTTTTACCATGAATGGCTTTCTAACTTCTGGAATGCTCCGTTCGAATACAAGGGACACACCTTCTTTTGCAATGAACAGGCGTTCATGTGGGAAAAGGCTGTGTTGTTCGGCGACAAGGTGATGGAGGAAAAGATCCTAGTTGCCCAAACGCCGGTAGAAGCCAAGAAGTTGGGCCGCAAGGTGACTCCGTTTGACAAAGAGAAGTGGGATAGCGTCCGTTATCAGGTGATGCTTGATATCAACTACGCCAAGTACAGCCAGGTGGAAGATTGCAAGAACCGCCTTCTTGATCCTGAGTTCGACGGACACGCGTTTGTCGAAGCTTCGCCCCGTGATAGAATTTGGGGTATCGGGTTGTCCGTGACCAATCCGAATATCGATGACCCTGCAAATTGGAGGGGGCGCAATCTCCTTGGAAAGGTCATCACCGAGGTTCGCGACCGGTTGGTCCAAGAAAAGAATTCTCCGTAGTCCAACTGTCCATTTTCTGACATTATCCAAATAAATAATTTGAAAAGTGGCAATTTTTGCGAAATTTCGCCATTTTTAGTTTCTCGACTTTTGGGCTCTTTACATTTCCTTATCTCGCTCCGATAATATGGAGGTTGAGATAAGGAGATTTTTTTATGGTCCAAATTACCGAGCAAAAGCTTGGCGAATACGCCGACAATAATTTCGAAATAGACTTGAACCGTTTCTTTACGGTTTGTGCCGGGTTCTCGCTGGGGATTGAATACGACACCCCCAAGGGCGTGATTGTCGGGTGGAACTCGACGGTGTGGGACGAATGGGATGAGGAACATCGTCTGTTGTTTGCTTCGATGGCGACGTTCATGATCTATGAGCAGAAATCGCTGTTCGATGAGGGCGAGGAACTGCTTGCGAAATGGCACGTTGTATGCGATTACCCTATGTTTGCTCCATCACTTTTGCGCATGGATACGGCGGCGCTTGTCAAGGCGACGGGACTCGATATCATCTACACAAGCAATTTTGTAGGCTTTAGCAAAATTCACCAATTTTTCAGTCAAAAGTTTGCCAAAATCTACGACAGGTTGAGGAACTCCGCGATACCGGCTATCTACTGCGGCGACCATTTAAGTGAACCGGTGTTTACTAGGGTCCGTATCCGTTTTGAAGGCGAGATTTGGAATATGCGTTACAGGCGGGACTCTATGTGGAAAACCTACGATCGGGAAAATTTAAGTTGTCCCATAAACTATCCGTTGCTGTATCTTCGCAGTGGGGAATTTGAACGCGACTTGCATCGTTATTTTGGTGAAAATGATAATGTGGATGACATCTATGCCATTATCAATTTGGAGTACCGATTCCATGACAGGTTCATGAACAAGAAGCTCCCTGCTGGCGATAACCCGATTCGCAATTTCATGTTTACAGGGATGTTCGCGTACTTGCTGGTCGCGGCCGTCACGGTCGAAGAGGTTTTGGATGTCGATAGCGCAACGGAATTCTACCGCCTCTCCGGTTGGCCGTGGATGTCTTGGAGTGCAAACTGCGGGCTCCCTGATTTGCCGGTGAAAAATCTTGAATTGGCCGGACTCATGCCGACTAAATTTGAGGCAGAGCAGTTCCTCATGATTCTTGGAAGTGTATTCTATGTGATGGACTCTCGTTGCCGCGAAATCGTGAACAAGAATAATATCTTGGGACACGCTCGCGACAAGTTCAAACGCAAATTGGCGGAGCGCAAAGAAAGAGTGTTTAAGGAAATTTCGGACGCTCTTTTGCAGTAAACTTTATTGGAATCATAAATCTTTTTGCCACCGTACTTTATAAGGTTCGGTGGTTTTGGTTATTTTTAGAAGCGTAATTATTCGCACTTTTTACATTTTGGCATTGATTGGCAATAATAGAGTAGAGAAATAAGGAAACGTATGAACCCGCACGAAAAAGTCATCGCTCGCGTTTCTTGAACGCAACGATGGTGGCTTGCGTGGCATCGTTCTTTGTTGAACCGGAGCGGACTCGATCCTATCTGCAACGTGCGAAGCGCGTGTTGTTCCGGAAGAAATGAGGAAAATTTCAATTTATTCTTTAATTAATTTTTCACCATGCCTTTAAGAATTGTCCGTAACGATATTTCGAGAGTCCACGCTGACGCTATTGTCAATTCCGCCAACAAGAATCCTGTTTGCGGGGGTGGCGCCGAATATCATATTTACGAGGCGGCGGGGCGTGACAAGCTGTTGGCGGCCCGTGAAAAGATCGGCGTGCTTGACGTAGCCGAAGTTGCAGTTTCGCCTGCGTTTGCGTTGAAGGCGAAATATGTTATTCACGTTGTGGGGCCAAAGTGGAATGGCGGTGAATCAGGCGAAACGTCCGCTCTTGCGAGCTGTTACCGCAGAGCTCTTGAAAAGGCTTTGGAACTGGGCTGCGAATCGATTGCATTCCCGCTGATATCGAGCGGAGTGTTCCGATTTCCGAAAGACAGTGCACTGAAAATTGCGTTACAGGCGATCGGTGAATTTTTGCAATCTCACGAAATGGATGTGCAGTTGGTCGTGTTTGACCGCAAGGCGTTTGATGTTTCCGAAGAACTTTGTTGCGATATCCAGACGTATATCGATGACAATTACGTTCAGGAAAAGTACAGTGATGCTCGGGAATCTATTTGCTGGAATAGGATTTCGGACAGTTCTGTCAATTTTAATCGCGCGGAGGCCTCTCATGCTATTTGCGAGCTGGAGGAGAAAAGCCTCGAAGAGATGCTTGCATCTACTGGCGAAACTTTTTGCAGCAAGCTTTTCAGCATCATTCGCGAAAAGAATTTGGACGATGTCGAGGTTTACAAGAGGGCGAATCTTGACCGCAAGCATTTCTCGAAAATCCGCAGCAATGTGAACTACAAGCCGACCAAGAAGACGGCTCTTGCGCTTGCCATTGCGTTGCAGCTGAACCTGGACGAAACGAAGGATTTGCTTTCGCGTGCCGAACTTGCGCTTTCGCCTTCGAACAAGGGTGACTTGATTGTATCGTACTTTATCACGCATGAAAAGTACGACATTTGGGAAATCAACAGTATGTTGTTTAAGTTCGGGCAGCCGACTCTCGGTGCGTAATTTGTGGGCGCTTTTCACTGCGAAAATCGCCTTTGAAAATGTCGCCTGCCGGGCGACCTTTTTTGCTTATACGGCAGCTATAATTGTCTCTGTCAAAACCGCTAAGGCAATGAAGCCTGCGGTCGCACCAAAGCCGCACTGATAGCGGCACGGAGGCAATCATGAAAAAAGGACTCACCGAAATCGTATTCATCCTCGACCGTAGCGGCTCCATGAGCGGGCTCGAAAAAGATACCATCGGGGGCTTCAATAGCACTATCGAAAAGCAGAAGAAAGAAGCGGGTGAGGCGTTTGTTTCGACCGTCCTCTTTGATTCCGAAATGGAAGTGCTCCATGATCGCGTTCCCCTCGCAAGTGTCGCTCCGCTCACCGACAGGGAATATTACGCCCGCGGTTGCACCGCACTCCTTGATGCTATCGGTGGGGCCATCCATCACATTGGCAATGTACATAAGTACGCCCGCGAAGAAGACCGTCCCGAAAAGACCATCTTTGTCATCACGACCGATGGCTACGAAAACGCAAGCCGCAAATATTCGGCTGATCGCGTGAAGCAGATGATTGAACGCCAGAAAGAAAAATATGGATGGGAATTCATTTTTCTTGGCGCGAACATTGATGCTGTTGAAACTGCAAAAAGCTTCGGTATCAGTGAAGACCGTGCCGCAAATTATGTCAATGACGGGGAAGGCATTGAGGTCATGTACAGTGCGCAATGCTGCTTGATGAGCGATATCCGCCGTAACCGTGTCAATGAACGCTCGTGGAAATCAAATGTTGAAGCGGACTATATGCGTCGCGGCAGGCAAAATTTAAAATAGCCTGCTTTCGGCCCGCAAAAAAATGCCAGCGATAATGAAAAATGCTGGTATTTTGAAAATGCAGAGCGTTTAAAAAATGCAGAGCATTTTAAAAATGCATAAATTGAAGTTTATGCAAGAGCGAAAGTTCTGCTGGAAACTTTTTTGAATTTTTGAATGTCGTTGATGTTTGTGAAACGCTCTGGATCGCAGGCGTGGAGAGCCATTTCGCGGATGTAGTTGTCGATTTCTGGTTTGACGCGGTTGATAAAATAGATGAGTGAGAACTTCACTTCTTCGACGTTGTTGAAATGAGGTTTTTGTTTCCAGGTGATGAATTGTTCGAGAATCCAGTAGAGTAGAATTTGGGCTTTTTTGGTTGATGTTTGTGTTTTTTCGCCCATGTTGTTGATGTTGAATGAATGGTCGAAATTGTGGATGGCTGTTTGGAGTATTGTGAGATGTTGGATGAGTAGATCGAATTTTTGGGCTAATTTTTTATTTTCTTCACTTGTTTTAATAAAAATTTCTTTAGTTTGTTTGTTTTTGATGTTTGATTTTTTGGGTGATTTTAAATAGTTGATGAATTGTTGTTTGTATGTCTTTGAATCTTCGCCGCAGATGAGTTCCGCGAATGTTATTTTGAATTCGTTCGGCTCGATAGTGGTGTTTTCGAGAATGGTGGTTTGGAGGAATTGGTTGAGATTGATGTTGTTCATAGTTTGTCCTATGTGGTTGATGTTGGGAAATAAAAAATTTTAAAGGCACGACAAAAAAGGCGATAAAAATAGAGCGCAAAAAAGAGGGGGCACAAAAACTATAGGGCGAAAAAAGGACGCGACAAAAAACAAAAAAATCTTATTTAATTTTTTTTTATTTAATGGGGCGACAATTTCAATTAAAAAATTTTATTTAATCATATCTCAAAAAAGCGGATGCGCAATATAGTAAATTTTCAGTTTTTTGTCAAGGGTAAAAATTTAAGCCTTTATTCGGCTATGATAAAATAAAAATGACCCTTTTATCAAGGGTCAAAATATGACAGCTAAAATTTGTATATTATAGTATATTATATATAGTTAGCTTTCGAACGGGCGTACTCTCAGCGTGACGCCGAGCTCTTCGCAAATCTTGCGGCAGCGTTCGATTTTTTCTTCGGGCATCACTTTCTCGACGACGGTCATCACCACATTCGGCACATGCTCTTTTGCAAGCACTGCGAATTCTTTCACGGCATCGAAGGACTGGATTCCGAATCTCGAGCGCGTGAGTTCCAGAAATTCTTCGGCGTCCGGGGCGTTCATCGAGATGGAAACGGTGTTGAAACGTGCTTCGAGATCGGGCGTTATGTCTCTGCCGTGGATGAGGTTTGCAAGTCCGTTCGTGTTGAGGCGAACTTTTAATTTCGGGTATTTGCCGTGTAGCAGGTCAATGACTTTGCACACGTCATGGAGACGTTCGAGCGGTTCGCCGTAGCCACAAAAGACGAGCTCGTTGATGACGGAGAGATCGTACTTGTCGAAAATGCTCATGACACCTTCGACGCTCGGTTCGCCGCCTCTGAGCCAAAGCGAGTTGCCTTCCATCATTTTCTTTGTCTGGCGCAAGCAAAAAACGCAGCTGCACGGGCAGCGGTTTGTCATGTTCACATAAATATTCTTGCCTGTGATGTCGCCGCTGTTGGCGATGTCGAGGTAGCCTGCTTGTCCAACATTTCCTGTTACCGTATAAACAACCATTTTAATCCTCCATCAAGTCACGAAGGTACATTTCGAAGCACAGTCCCCAATGCGTGGGAACGTTATTGTCTTCGCAGTAGCGGATGCATTTAGTTACAAATTCTGCGGCCTTTTTGACCGATTCGTAAAAATCGTGACCGTTCATGTACATGCCCGCAATAATTGAACTGATGACGTCTCCAGTTCCGCTGCGGTCGCCGCCGATGCGGTCCACCATCACGATTCGCGGTTCTTCGCCTTTGCTGTAGACGTAGTTCATGATTTGCTTGCTATTGTATGGAATGCCGGTCACGACGATGTGTTCGGGGCCTTGTTCCGTGAGCTTGCGGCACATTTCGCCAAGTTCGGCGTCGGTGAATCCTTCGGTGCGGTATTCAACGTCGGTCAACGTGCAAAGTTCAGTCAAGTTCGGCGTCAAGATGTCGGCGTAATGGACAAGCGCTTTCATCTTTTCGCACAAATTCGGCGTGTAGGTCTCGTAGAGCTTGCCGTAGTCGCCCATCACGGGGTCCACCAAGGTAAACGAACCGTTTTTCTTGAACGTCTTGAAGAAATCTATGACGATGTCGACCTGTTCTTCGGAACCGAGGAATCCAGAAGCGATGGCGTCGAATGATAAATTCAAATCCTTGTAGGTTTGAATGTAATCGCGCATTTTGGACGTGTAGTCGTCGAAGTAGTATTCGGGGAACTGCGTGTGTGCAGAAAGGACTGCGGTTGGAATTGTAACCGCTTGAATTTTCATGGCGGAAACAATCGGTGCCATGACTGCGATGGAGCACCGACCAAATCCTGTAACATCATTAATTAACGCGATTTTCTTTTGAGACATGGCGAACTAAAAATTAAAAATCTTTCTTTTCCGAGAGTACGCGCACGGATGCAAATGCTGCCGAAACGATAACCGCAAGGAGTGTGGGGCCGAGGAAAACGGAGTCGAAATGTTCTGCCACTTGGTAAGCGATAAAGCCCGCGAGCCAGGCGAAAATGTTCCAGAGCCAAACGCCGAGCGATTCTGTACGTTCCTTGGAAAAGTAGAACGAGACCAAGAGAACGGCAGCCATCGGGGCGAACACGGAAGCGATCAGGTAAAGGAAGCTGATGTAATGTTCCATGATTCCCGAAATGGCGAGAGCAGCGCTCAAGAAACTCACGACGACACCTGCAATTTTTGGATTTATTTTACTGTAAATCGCCTTGGAGGATTCGCCTGCGGAGTTTGCCGCAAGGAAGTTTGTTGTTACTGTCGAGAGTACTACGATGATGATTCCGGGGAGGCCGAGACCTGCGAGGAGAATGGCCTGCGCGATGTTATTGCTTGCGCCAATGCCCGAAATTTCAATACCGATAATGTACATCCAGAGGCTTGCGAATGTGTAAGCGATGGCAGAAATTGCTGTTGCCTTTACAGGTTTTTCGGCGTCCTTCGTGTAGTCCGAAATGACCGGCAGCCAAGAAATTGGCATGGCGATTGAAATCTCGAAAATGTTCCAAAACTTGAGCGCGGTTGCAGCGTTCCCTGCGGCGCCTGCGGGTGAACTGCTGCCGAGTCCGAACAACTTCACAGAAAGAATCGCGAGCAAAACGGCGAGGGCTGCCATCACGACGGTCGTCACGTTGGCGGAACGGCGGATGCCCACGTAAACCCAAGCAGCGATGAGGGCGGCGAGAATCACGCATGTGAGCGGGAACGAAATTGGCAAGTTGAGCCCTGCTAAAGCCGAAGCGCCTTGAGCGTTCAAAACAGCGACCCAGGCGAGCAACTGGAATGTGTTCAGCGCGGCGAAGAACTTGGAACCGTATTTGCCGAATGAGGATTTGGTCGTTTCCATGGCGTTCAGGCGAACGCGCGCGCCGATGAGGCCCACGAAAAAGAGCAATATGCCGCCAAAAATGTGCCCGAGCACGAGCGGGAGCCAAAGCGAATCCCTTGCG
>Ga0256407_10014519_pt1 | contig 10350 bp, 5 predicted proteins | sample RumenRJG_04DNA_FD_193489 | JGI IMG/M metagenome (GOLD analysis project Ga0256407, IMG submission 193489) | Bovine rumen microbial communities from Lethbridge, Alberta, Canada - RJG_04 | ecosystem: Host-associated > Mammals > Digestive system > Stomach > Rumen | place: Canada: Alberta | collected... | reverse complement strand
AAAAAAAAAAAAAAAAAAAAAAATTACAATAAAATAGTCAAGGCAAAATAAAATACCCAAATGGTGAATATCAAGGTTACATAAAAAACGAGCTTCGAGAAGGTGAAGGTACAATGATATACTCAGACGGAGACAAATATACAGGTCAATGGAAAAAAGATAAATATAACGGAAGAGGAATGTTCTCATATAACAATGGTGATAAATATGTAGGAGAATGGAAAGAAGGAAAAAAAGATGGAAAAGGACTTTTTACTTGGAATGATGGAGATAGATATGAAGGTAAATTTAAAAATGATTTAAGAGAAGGTACTGGTAAAATGATATATAAAAATGGTGATAGTTATAATGGTGAATGGAAAAATGATTTAAGAAATGGAAATGGTATTATGAATTATAAAGATAAATGTAATTATAATGGACAATGGAAAGATGGGATTAAAAATGGAAAAGGTGTCTTTATTTTTAGTAATGGTGATAAATATGATGGAAATTGGGTTAATGATAAAATGGAAGGGAAAGGTATTTTAATATATAAAAGTGGAGGTAAATTTGATGGGAATTTTGTTAATGGATTAAAGGAAGGTAAAGGAATTATGATTTTTGCTTCTGGGAATAAATTAGAAATTGAATTTAAAAATGATACTCCTGAAGGTAATGGTATTGTAATTTTTAAAGATGGTGATAAATATGAAGGTGATATAGAAAATGAAAAAATTGAAGGTAATGGTATTATGATTTATAAAGATGGTGATAAATATGAAGGTAGTTTTAAAAATGGATTAAAGGATGGTAAAGGTGTTTTTATATTTAAAAATGGTAATAAATATGAAGGAGATTTTCAAAATGATAAAGCTGAAGGTAATGGTAAAATAACTTTTAAAAATGGAAATCAATATGAAGGTGAATGGAAAAATAATGAAAGAGATGGTAAAGGTACTTTTTTATATGCTAATGGTGATAAATATGAAGGTCAATTTAAAAATGGGAAATGTGAAGGAGAAGGTGTTTATACTTTTAAAAATGGAGATGTTTATAATGGAAATTGGAAAAATGATAAAATGAATGGAAATGGTGTTTTTGCTTTTATTAATGGTGATATATATGAAGGTAATTTTAAAGATAATAAAATGGAAGGTAATGGTGTTTATCATTGGAAAAATGGTGATAGTTATGAAGGTGATTGGAAAAATAATGTTAGAGATGGAAATGGTGTTATGAATTATAATAATGGAAATAAATATAATGGACAATGGAAAAATAATAAAAAAGAAGGAAAAGGTGTTTTGACTTTTAGTGATGGAGAAAAATATGATGGAAATTGGAAAGATAATAATAAAAATGGTATGGGAAAATATTTTTGGAAAAATGGTGATAGTTATGAAGGGAATTGGAAAAATGATTTAAGAGATGGGAAAGGTGTTTTTATTTGGAGTGATGGTGATAAATATGATGGTGAATGGAAAAAAGATATGAAAGAAGGTAATTGTGTTTATTATGATAATAATGAAAAAAAATCATTTAAAGAAATATGGAAAAATAATGAATTTGTTCAACAAGTTTCATAAATTTTTATTTTAATTATATATAAATTCCTTTAAATTATTTTTATATTTATCATAAAAATTATAATGTAAAAAAATTAAAAAAAATAACTTAATAAAAATTAAAAAATTTAATTATATATTTATATTACTCATATTAAAATTACTAGCATTAGCATTATTAATTTGTAATAAAAGATCTTTAGAAGCTTGAGTACCAATAATCCCAGCTTCAAATAAAGCAGAACTAACTTTATATCTAAAATCTTTCATTAAATTTTCAACAGTATAACCATTATTAGTAAATAATTGTACTTTTTCATCTTTATCAGGAATACCATTCATAATACTTTCATATCTATGTTCTAAATTTTTTGTAATTGAAACTAATCTTTCAGGATCTGCTTCTACTTTTGGTCTATCTTTATAATTTTCAATTATGTAATTTAATCTTTTTTCATTTATTTCTTTTTGTGCTTTCATTAATTCTTTATGTCTTTGATTTATTATAAATTTTTCTGTTGAATTTATATGATTTTGCATTATAATTGGAAGTTTTTTATTTATTTCTTCTCTTGTTTTTTTCTTTAATAGTTCTTCTTCTTTTTTTGCTTTTTCAATCGCTTTTAAATTTTCTTCTTTTTTCTTTTCTAAATAATCTTCTACTTTTAATTTATTTATCATTTGTCTTTGTTGATTTTTTTCATTTTTTTCTCTTTCTAATTTCTGTTTTAATTTTTCATCTAATTCTTCTCTTTCTTTTTTTAATTTTTGCTTCATTTCATATATTTCTTTATTTTTTTGATGTTCTTTATCTAATTCTTTTTTTCTTTGATTAAATTCATATTTTTCTACTTTTTCTTTTATTAATTGTGTTTCATTTGTTATTTCTTGATTTATTAATTTAGTTGTTGTAGTTTTTAATTCATTTATTTCATCATTATATGATATAATTAATGCTTGAGAATTTTTTTTGAAATTATATAAAAAATCTAAAAAATCTGAATAAGTTGTATATAAAGTTATTTTATTTTTATTTGTTATATTAATATTTGTTAACATTTTAGTAATTGATTGTGAATTATTATAATGTCTAATGAAATAATTCATATTTGATGTTTGTAATTTTATTTCTATTGGAATATTTGATTTGTTTATTTTTTGTAATTGATTCATTAATTCTTTTTTTAAATTTTCATAATCTTTTTTATATTTCATATTAGTTAATTCAAATGTTTTTTCAATATTTAATAAAATATCATTACCTTGAGTTTCACCTAAAATTAAATATAATCTTTCTTTTAATTGAGGATTTACTTGATATGGAGTAATTGGTAATGATAAATAAATATCTTTAATTTTTTTTTTTGAACAATTATTAATTTTTACTTCATTATGTTTATATGGAATAATTAAAGATTTTGTTTTTTCTTCTTGATAAATTTCTTGATTAATAATAAAATTAATATCATTAATTCCAAAATTATTAGAAATATCATTCATAAATAATAAATCAATTAAATCTAAATTATTATCATAATTAGTTGAAGTTGATATATTACTTTTATTTAATTGAGATTCATCCTGTGAAATATCATTATTTTTATTATTATTATTCATATTAACAACATTATCATTTTCTTGATTTATTAATAATTTAAAGTCTGTTTCTGATAAAGTAATTAAATTTTTATTAAATGCTTTTAAAGTGTCAAATAATTTATTTATTCCTTCTTTATTAATTTTCTTTGTTTTATGATTTTTAAGAGATTCTTTAACTAAATTGAAAATAGTTTTAAATTCAGATGATATATCTCTTTCTAATTTCATCATATAATAAAAATCTTTTAAAATATCATCATTTTCTTTTGAATTAATATCATACAATTGAACAACTAATTCGTTTTCTATTTTTTTTTGTTGATCTTTTAAATATAAAAATTCATTAATATAATCAAAAGTATTTTGATTTCTTTTTATTTGTTTCTTTTTATCTTTAGCTTTTTTAGATATTTGATTTATTTTATTATTTAAATATTCACTATATTTTAATTCTTCTTGTATTTTTTCATCCAAAGTTTTTTTTCTCATTAAATAAATATTATTTAAAACAATTTTAAAAAATTAAATAATTACATATTACTAATAACTAATTATTTAAAAAAATAATATATTCATTTTAGATTGTTTGTGTTTATATTTTTTATAACAAATATTTCTTCATTTATATTTGAAAAGTTTAATTTCCAATCATTTTCATTACCTTTTTTAACAATTTTAGAAAATGATTTATCAATTATACTTTCATAAATATCTCCATCAATAGTTAATTCATATTTTTTAATAATATTTTCACTTGTAAATGATGGTTCAACATATAAAATAAATTTTGAAATAGTTAATATATTATCAGAAAGATTAATAAATTCAGAAAAATACATTCTATCTTTTTTTTCCATATCAGCTTTTAATGTATCAGAATTAAATATTGTAAAAGGTAAAAATTGTTGTGTTGGTAAATATAAACAAAAATATGATATATAATATTCATTTTTTTCATTTTCATTTTTACTTTTTCTTTCTTTTTTAATTAAATTTTCAATACTTGAATTAATAACATATTTTTCAGCTTTATATTTATCAGCAGGAAAAATTGTTTTACCAAATATAATTATTTGAATATCATTAAATGAATAATTATTTTTTCCAATATTAAAATATATATTTTTTAAAAATAATTTCCAATCTTTTTCAGTATTTAATGAAGTATATTTTTTATAAAATATAGTAAATAATAATAAAGAATTAAATAAATTAATCCAAAAAATAATACTATCATTTATTGAATCAATTGTTTTTGGATTAAAATCTCTTAATCTAGCAATTAATTCTATTAAAGCTTGATTTTTCATTTTTAAATTTGTTTCATCCATAATTTCATTTAAATTTTTATTTTCTAAATCACTTTTAGATGGTAAAGAACTTTTAATTATTATTGGTAAAATTTGAGTAAAACTTGTTAAATCTGGAGTACCATTTGATTGAAATTCTGATTCATTATTATTAATTATTATTATTTCATTTTCAAATTTATTTTTTTCTTTGAAAGGATTAATATTATGTAATTCACTTGATATTGTTAATGTTTTTGTTAATGATCTTGATATAAAATAATTTTCATTCATTTCATCCATTAATAAATTATCATTTTTTTTACTTTCAGTTAAATTTGAACTTTGTCTTGCTTTAATTTTAATATTTAAAACTATTGTAAATATCTTATATAATTCAGTATATTCTTTTTCAATTTTAAGTGATTCCAATTCTTTTATATCTAAATTCTTTAAAAATAAATAAAATCTTAAAAAAGGAAATTCTTTTTTATCTTCACATTTATATGAAAGTTTATATAATTTAATTATTATTTCATTAATATAATCATTTATATCTTCATCATTTGGGATTGATAATCCTTTAATAAAAGTTTGTTTAAAGTCATTTACTCTTTTAATTTCTTCTAAATTAAAAGCTAAAAATAAATAATATTGTAATTCATGATTCATTTTTAATCCTTTTTCTTTTTTTTTAATAAAATTTTCTTTTTCTTTATTATATAAATTAAATGATATAATTGATATATTATCATTTGGTGGAATTATTCCTTCATTATTTTCTATATTATTTTTTTCTTTTTCTTTCATTTCATTATTTATTTTATTATCTTCTTTATCATATTCTATTTCATCTCCAAAATCTTCTATAATAATATTTTTCCCATTTTCATTCATTCCAAATATATTTTCTTCTTCAATTAATTTATTAAATTTTAATAAATCTTTTATTTCTTGATTTAAATCCTTAATATATAAACTTGTATTAAAATCTTTTTTATCTTTTTGTATTATTTCACTTATTTCATTTAAAAAAAATAAAAAACCATCTTTTTTATAAAATAATAAAGGAGTTTCTTGATTTGTAAAAAATGTTTCATTAGTATTATTAAATTGAAATAAACTAGTAGAATTTTTAACATGATGTTTTTTAGTTTCATCTTTTTTTGGGAAATTTATAACTGTATTTCTAGAAAAGTCAATATTAAAATTATTATCATCATTATCTAAATTTAATTGATAATAATCTTTTAAAATTTTTTTTAAATGATTTTTATTATTATCATTTTTTATTTCTTCAATAATATTTAAAGCAGGAAAATTTTTCATTGTATAATTAATAGAAAATGAATTATTAAAAGTTCTAGGATTATTCTTAGTTAATTTAATATTTTGAACAATTTTTTTCCCAGAATCATTTTGAAATTCTTTTTGATCAATATAATTCATATATAAATTAGTTTGTTTAAAAGTTTTAAAAAATTTTTTATTTTCAAATGAAAGTAACATAAGAAAAAATTCAAGAAATATATTTTGTATATTATAAGAAAAAGATCTTTTAGGTGAAATAGGAATTTCTCCTTTAGAATTCATTATTAACATACTCATAAAAGAATTTTTATCATTTGTTATATTTTCTGTATTAAAAATATCTGGATTTTTTACTAATTGAATATTTCTTCTTAACCAATTATAATCTTCTCTTTCAATTAAATTAACATCAGTATCAATAACAAATTGATTATTAACACAATCAAAAACTAAATAATCTTTTTCTTCCCATTTCAAATTAATTTTCCTTTTATTTTTTTCATCATATTTAAATAATTTACTCCCATCTAAAAATAAAACATTTTTCCCTTGTTCTAATCCAGAATTTTCTTTAATAATATAAGGTTCATAATTAAAATCATTAAAAATTTCATTAGTATCACAATCAATAACAACTCTTCCTGGATATTCTTCCATCATTTCTTCAAATTTAATAGAATCAGATAAAACACCAAAAAAATATGATCCTGGTTTATCTAATAATTCAATATTTCCATAAGGTAATACTGGAATATATGAATGAATATATTTAAAAGGAAAAAGTAATTTTAAAATTGCTGGCATTAAAAGATGAAGTAAATGTGCTTGTGATGCTCTTAATATTATTTGCTTTTCCATTAAAAGAGATGTTATTAATTTTAATATTATATTTATATCTAATGATGAAAATAACATATTTATATCTTTGTCATTTGAATTACATGGTATTTCACAATTTGAACTAAAGTAAAAGTTTAATTTTGATATTTTTGATAAACATTCTGTTTTTATTGTCATTTGTATATTTGTATGAGGAGCTGGTTTTATTATTGTAAAACAAAAACAAAATAAATTTAATAATTCAACTTTTTTAAAATTAGATATTTGATTTATATTATGTGATTTTTTTATTGTATCACATATTATTATGTGATGAATTATATTTAATAATTTTCTGAAAGGTTCATAATCTTCTTTATTTGATTTAATACTTATTACTATTGGAACATTAATTGATATTTTATTATCAATTTCATATTTTTCAGGAAATTTTAAACAATATAAAAAACTATGTGTTCCATATTCATTAGTAAGAGTTAATGAAAAAAATTTTGGAACATCAACATTATAACCTTTAATATTTGTTCTATCTGGAAACATCATATCAAAAATTAATTGATTCATTGATTGTTTTTCACTTTTTGGAATACAAAATAAACAAGATAAATTACTTTCTGTATTAACTTTTTCTTTATGTTTTATTATTTCTTCTTCTTCAAAACCTACAATTGATATTGATGATATTATATTATAATAAGTAGTTTTTAATTTATCGAACATACTATTAATATTAAAAAATTAAATTTTAAAAATATCAAAAATATTTTTTTAAATTTTATAAAATTTATAATTCTTATTTACAAATTCTTATTTTTTATTTAATAAATTAATTACTTCATTCCTAATATAAAATAATTCAATAGGTTCTAAACAATCTAATAATTCTAATACTGCATTGATAGAATTTCTATTCATATTAGAATTTTGAGGCATATTTTTTTGATAATGAAAATTTTGTTTATTATGTAAATAATTATTATAATATTCTCCAAATTCTTGATTTTGACTAGGATATCTTATAGGATGATTTGGATGTTCTTTTAATTGATTAATAGGATTATTCATTAAAGAATTACTTCTTATAATATCTAAATCAATATCTTCATTAATATTATCTTTTAAATCATCAAATTTTTTTATTGGCTCAATACTACTATTAAATAAAGTTTTTTCATTTCCAATTATTGTACTTGTATCTACATTTTTTAAAATATTTTCTACCATTTTATCTCTTTGAATTCCAGTTTTTTGATTTAATTCTGAAATTGTAGTATCATTTGCTTTTTTATTAAGTAAAATTGTTTGACTTGTATCAACATCTTTTAATATATTATTTACTAATGTATTATCTGCAATTGGTTCTTGGGAATTTATATCAATTACTGGATTTTGATTTTCTAATAAGTTTATATTATAATTTTCTTCTTTTTTTTCTTCTTCTTTATTTTCTGTAATTGTATTTTCTTCATTTTTTTCTTTATTAATGTTTTCTTCTTTATTTGAATTTATATTGGTTTCTTTATTTATATTATTGTCATCATTATCTTCTTTTTCATTTTTTGGAATTTCATTAATATCTATAACTGGTTGTTCATTATTTTCATTTTTTTCTTTATTTTCATTTTTTTCTTTATTTTCCTTTTTTTCTTTATTTTCATTTTTTTCTTTATTTTCTTCTTTATTTTCTTTTCTATTTTTTATATCTTGAATAGGTATATTATCTAATTTAATTAATTGTGGTAACTCATTTATTACTTCTTCTCTATAATTTGTATTTGTTTCACAAAATGGATTTTCTTCAATCCACAATAATTTTAAATTAGGGCAATTTTTTAAATATTTAATTTCATTTATATCTTTAATGTTATTCTTTCTTAAGAATAATTCTCTTAAATTTTGCAAATTTTCAAATGGTTTTAATGAACTTATTTTATTTAAAGAAAGACTTACAATTTCAATATTTTTCATTTTTGATATTAAATCTATATTTTCTAAATCACTTCCCCATAAATTTAAATTTTTTATTTCATTTAATGAATTTGCTTTGAATTTGGCTAAAATTTCTTCTTCCTTTAACATTTGATTTTTAATTTTTTTAATTACAAAAATATAAATATATTAATTAAGATAAAATATATTTAAAAAATTTTTCTTTTTTTATTTAAATCTCATATTGAAATTTTTTTTGATTTAATAATCAATTTATTTTTTAAAATATAAATCAGAAACCCAAAAAAAAATCTGCATTATTCTCTAAGAACAGGCACGTAAAAATTAATTCATCACAAATATAATAATTCATTTTATTATTATTCATTTATGAAAATAAAAATTTTATTTAAGGTCAAAAATAATAATATTAAAAAATTAAAAAAAAATTCAATAACCAATTATAATTAATTAATATCAATAAACAACTTACATTATTTTATAAAGCTGGACCACCAATTCTAGCTAATTTACAAGTAATATGATCTTCATCTTCTTTTTCCATCGAAGTAGAAGGATCCTTACTATAAGGTTTATGAGCATTATCACTCATGCTTTTATCATAAGGTAAAGAATCCATTCCAGAAGTACCAAAAGTAGAAACTTTAACAATCCCAATTCCATTTTTAACAAGATCTTCTTTAGTAATTCCCAATTTTTTAAGAGGAACAGACATTTCATAAGTCATATCTAAATCTTTCCTATGATTAGTCTCACTATAAAAATCAATCCATTTAGAATTATCATCATAATCCATATTAACATTTCTATTATCAGCACCAACATCCATAAGTCCATAAACATTAGTATCTAAAATTCCCATACTCCACATTAATTTAATACCAGAAGCAGCACCTTTATCATCAGTTTCAGTAGGAAAAGCACCTAAATCTTTACTATAATGATAAATAAAAGGTCCATTACAACCATTAGTACTAAGAGCAATAATAGTATCAACATTTTCTTCAATAGTAATACCAGAATCCCAAAGAGTTTTTCCTCCAACTACAGTACCATGATTTCCAGTATTATGTACATTTAAATAAATAAAAATAGGTAAATTATATATAGAAAGTCTTCCTTGTGATATTGGAAAATCTTCTTTTGCTACTACATCTGATAAGTTAATCATTTCCCACATTAAATATAAATTATCATCATCATATGCTGCATATAATGCATAATCATCTATTGCTATTTCATGCATTGACCAATGACAAAATACTCTAGGATCATTATTTGCTATTCCTTGAGCTATTTTCATTGATGGTTCCCAACCTGATGGGGTACCATCTATTATTATTCTTTTTTCTACTCCTCTTTGACCATTTGGATTTGTTGAAAAATGAGATCCTAAATCTGAGGATTTTGCTCTTGGGTCATTGAGTTCTTTTAAATTATGAAGTTTTTGGGATGAGAAGATTATTAATGTTATTAAAAGAAAGGTTTTTAGATGGTTTGCCATTTTTTTTATTTATTTTTTTTTATAATTGTTTTTTATTTAAATATTAATTTTTTTTGATTAAAGAGTTTTTTGTAGTTTTTATTTTAGTCTTTTAGATTTTTAAAAGATTATATTATATAATTATTTGTAATATATAATGTTATTTTATAAATATATTTTTTAAAAGAATTTAAATTTTAATACAGGAGTTATAAAGGAAAAAAATAGTAAAATTTTTAATTTTTACTATTTAATTCTGTTATTTTTACAATTTTTTTTATAAAAAAAATAAAATTTTAACATAAATATATTGATTTAATCTAAAATTTTT
>Ga0256407_10014518_pt1 | contig 10351 bp, 6 predicted proteins | sample RumenRJG_04DNA_FD_193489 | JGI IMG/M metagenome (GOLD analysis project Ga0256407, IMG submission 193489) | Bovine rumen microbial communities from Lethbridge, Alberta, Canada - RJG_04 | ecosystem: Host-associated > Mammals > Digestive system > Stomach > Rumen | place: Canada: Alberta | collected... | reverse complement strand
GTGGGTCATCTGCCGGGGCTATCCCGCAGTATGACGCTATATAATCACTGCTCAAAGTACCGTCTTCATTAACGGTCTTTTCAGATGTACCTGTCTTTCCGCCTATTCTGTAACCTGCCACATACCCGTTTTTACCGCCTCCGGATATGGCATTTGTCTGAAGCATTTTGCAGACCTGTTTTGACACGCTTTCGGAAATAGCCTGATTTCTCACAAACGGGTCCGTGGATTTTACAACATTTCCGCTTGCGTCGGATATTTGCGACACAACAAAAGGCCGCATAAGCTTTCCGCCGTTTGCGATTGCACCGCACGCCGAAAGCATTTGTATAGGCGTAATTTTGAAGTTCTGACCGAATGAACCGACTGCCAGGTCTGTCAGGTCCATGCCGTTCACTGCCTTTGACGAAGCCGAATTAAAAAATATATCCTCACTTTCACCCGGAAGGTCTATTCCTGTTTTCTCAGACATTCCGAAAGCTACATAATATTCGTAATACTTTTCTCTGCCGAGCATGAAGCCCATTTGCATGAATGCAGGGTTGCAGGAATTGCATAAAGCCTGTTCAAGCGTTTCCGTGCCGTGACCTCTGCTTTCCCAGCAGTCTATCATGGGAGAACCCTCAAACGGTGCATACGAGCCTGCACACTCAAACCTTGTATTTTCACTTATCATTCCCTCGGACAATACGGCTGATGCCATTACCATTTTAAATACAGAGCCGGGGATATAAGTATCACTCACACCCTTGTTTCTCCACTGTCTGCTTAACTCCGCACTCTCTGCCGCCGCTTGTTTATCTTCGGGCAATGCCTCTATTTTCTTTGCAGCCTTTGTATCCGCCACAACGAACGGTTCATTCGGGTCAAAAGAACCCTCACAGGCAAATCCCAATATACCTGCCGTTTTCACGTCCATCATGATGGCACATCCACGATTTCCAACATTGAACTCCTTGATAGTTTCCCTTACATACTTTTCCATGATACTCTGTATATTTTCATCTATTGTAAGAGTTAAATTATATCCGTCAATGGCATCAATTTTCTGCTCATACGGAAACGGCATTTCATTTCCTATTGCATTCCTTGCCACAACAAGTCTGCCGTTTTTTCCTTTGAGATAGTCATTATACTGATATTCCACACCTGCAAGTCCCTGATTGTCAGAGCCTACAAAGCCCAACACATCTGCCGCAAAGTTTCCGTTTGTATAATATCTTCTGTAATCCTCTATCGCCTTTACCGCAACGGGAACACCATGATTTTTATACAAATCGCTGACAAACTCCATTACCTTGTCTTTAACATCTGTCGATACCTTTCGCTTGACCACCTCATAAAAATTATTTTTCTTTGCCCTTTCATGCAGTTCATTCCTATCTACATCAAGCAGCTTTGAAAGACCGTCTGTAATTAAATTCCTGTCATCTTCCGTTTTGATATTGGCAGGTTCAAGCACGATATTCCACACTGTCAGACTTTGTGCAAGAAGATTTCCGTTTTTGTCATATATACTCCCTCTCCTTGCGGAAAGCGTCGTATCCGATAACTGCTGTTCAACCGCCCTTTTCTGAAGTTCTTCGGACATCACTGTCTGAAAGTAAAGAAGTCTTGCCGCCACCAATACAAGCCCTGTCATTATTGCTATCACTATCACAAGTGTACGTTTATTCAACTTGGCTGTCGTACCTCTTTTTGCCATATAAAGTCCCTTTCTCCCTTTCCCCAATAAAAATTTTCGGCTGAAAAACGGGTTGTACACAAAATTTCCCAACCAATCTGTTATAATTGTGTTACAACCCACTATTCAATAATTATTGCAGACACCATCTCAATATACCGACCTCACGGATTGTCAAACACATTTTTCATCCATTCAAGGAAAGTATTTGAGCCGTCGTTTCTGATGACCTCTCCGAAATCCCCGTCAGACAGTGAAACGAATTTTTTCTGGGCATTCTTCACCTGCGACATTCCGAGTTTGCTTTCCGCATAATCCTCTATCATGCTGGAAGTCAGCTTGCCGTCTATTCTCATCTGAAATTCGTCCTGCAAATTCACCTGATGTGAAAGCTCCGTTCTTGCGTCGGTGACCTCCTGATTAAGCTCGTTAAGCTTTACATTGTTGCCGACGATCCACACCCCGACTGCCGTGACCGCTGCCGTACACAATGATACTGCCGCTATCAATGCAGGATTTGTCTTTCTCCTCAAACTCTCTATATTCTTCTTGGCATTTATCTTGATAAGATTACTTTTCTTTTTTTTGTTTTCCTTATTGACCTTTCTTTGCGTTTCCTCAAACACTGACAGGTCATAAGCTGCTGCATTTAACTTATCCCTTGCCATATAAATACTCCCTTTCATATCCTGTCTGTAAAAAAAATCAGACGGACTTTATGTAAATTAACACATGATCATAATTTTTTGCAGCACCTGAGCTTTGCACTCCTGCTTCTCGGATTTTCCTCCTGTTCTTTTTCGTCAGCCTCCACAGGCTTTCTGAATATCAATTCCGCTTTGGGCTTGTTTCCGCACACGCATATTGGAAAATCTTTCGGACAGGTACAGCCTTCACACCATTTTGCCATTCTCTGTTTTACTATCCTGTCCTCAAGTGAATGAAACGTGATTACAGACAATCTGCCGTCTGTCCTCAACGATTCAAACGCCTCATCAAGTCCCTTTGACAGTCTGTCAAGTTCTCCGTTCACGGCTATTCTCAATGCCTGAAACGTTTTTCTCGCAGGGTGCTTGTCATGCCTTTTGGCAGGCGGGTATGCACTCTTTACGATTTCCGCAAGCTCCAGCGTCGTTTCTATTTTCTTTTTTTCCCTTTCACGCTCTATGGCACGGGCTATGTTTTTTGCAAACTTTTCTTCCCCATAAGCCGACAATATATGCACAAGTTCATTGAACTGCAAATTATTTACAAGCTCTGCGGCAGTCACTCCGCTTTGACTCATTCTCATATCAAGAGGTGCGTCATTGTGATAGGAAAATCCTCTTTCAGCCGTGTCAAGCTGATGTGACGACACTCCTATATCCAAAAGTACTCCGTCAAGCTTGTCTATTCCCAATTCGGATATAATACTTTTTATCTCCGAAAAATTCGACTGCACGATTGAAACATTTTCACTGCTTCCGAATTTTTCGTGAAGAATTTCGATGGCATCGGGGTCCTGATCGACACATATCAATCTTCCGTTCCCAAGCCTTTTCAATATCTCGGCTGAGTGACCTCCGCCGCCTGCTGTTCCATCAAGGTATATCCCATTCGGTTTTATATCAAGTGAACTGATTGTCTGTTCAAGTATCACAGGTCTATGCGAAAACTCCATACTCCACCGCCCGACATTTTTTTAATATTTTCGACTTATTTTTTCGTCAAATTTCGCATTGAATAAAAAACCACTTTTTATTCAAAAGCTATATACTAATTATAAAATATAAATCTGAAAATTGCAATACGTTTGACAACTTTTTTCTATAATTTATACACAATACATCTCCGTAATTTTTGCAACTTGACAAATTAAAATATTCCAAAAAATTTATAATCGTTTTCAACCATTAAATTGCACAATTTTTCGATAAATATTTTTCATATCCCAAGATGATAAAACGTCACTTTCACAAATGCATAAAATCAATTTTACTGCAAAATCTATATCTCAGAGGTGATTTTTTATGCAGTACATTTATGCTTTTATGATAGGCGGTCTGCTTTGCTCGATTGCTCAAATTTTAATCGACAAAACCAAATTAACTCCTGCACGCATACTTGTCATTTACGTTGTATCGGGTGTCATTCTGACCGCACTCGGACTTTATGAACCGCTCGTTAATTTTGCGGGAGCAGGGGCAACCGTTCCTTTAACGGGATTCGGCTACTCCCTTGCAAAAGGCATTGAAGAAAATGTTGCAAAAAACGGCTTGTTAGGTGCATTTACGGGAGGTCTTACCGCCTGTTCCGCAGGTATTGCCGCTGCTATTTTCTTCGGCTTTATCATGGCTCTTATCAAAAAACCGTCATCTAAATGAGGAATGAGGAGTGAGGAATGAGAAATATTTCCCATTCCTCATTTGTCATTTTTTACATACTTAAAACATACTATAAATCAGAAATTAGGAGTGAGGAATATTTTTCAATTTCTAATTGCTAATTTCTAATTGCTAATTGCTAATTGCATCGGGGTGATGTTATGGCTCTTACCGAAATTATCGTGAAATACAACGGTGATATTTTTTCTGTTGCCAATGCTTTCAACTCATTTGCCGAAATCCTTTCCCCCAATTACGCTATACTTTTTATAGACAGCAGTCAAATCAATCAGCTCTACTCTTTCCCCGAAATAGAGGATATTGAACTTCCCAAAAAACTCTATCTCGGTACAAGCTTCAATTTGACATCTTCATGTATCAGGACTGTTCAAAATCCTTACAGCTACGACCTTAACGGAAACGGTACAATTATCGGAATAGTCGATTCGGGCATTGATTACACTCACATGGATTTCAGAAATGCAGACGGCTCTACACGTATTCTTTATTTGTGGGACCAGACGGTTGACGGCTCTCCGCCTGCCGATTTCAACGAGGGTACGGAATACACGCAGTTTCAAATCAACTCCGCTTTACAATCCGAAAATCCGTTTTCAATCATTCCCTCCAACGACTTTAACGGTCACGGTACAGCCGTTGCAGGCATTGCCGCAGGAAACGGAAATTCCTCTGACGGTGAAAATATCGGTGTTGCATTTCGGGCGGATTTGATAATTGTAAAAGTCGGGCAGAAAAGCAATGACTTTTTTGCACAAACTACCGAAATCATGCGTGCCGTAAAATACATTGTTTCAAAGTCAAGAGAACTTCAAAAGCCTGTTGCCATTAACATGAGTTTCGGCATGAACAACGGCTCTCACAAAGGCACAAGCCTTTTTGAAGAATATCTTTCCGACATCTCTGCCGAATGGAAAAATGTACTTGTCGTGCCTACGGGAAACGAGGGCGGTGCAGGTCATCACTTTAACGGCTCTTTGAAATCCAATCAGACAAAGGAAATTGAATTTTTCACTGCTTCGGGCATTACAAATTTTTATTTATCCCTTTGGAAAAACTTTGCAGACAGTTTTGCAGTAGAACTTATTTTTCCCAACGGTATCAGTTCGGGCATTATCAATCTTGAAAATCGTCTGAAAACTGTCCGTGTCGATAACATGACGCTTACCGTCATTTACGGTCAGCCTACACGATATTCTGCCGAACAGGAAATTTATTTCAACATCTCCGCCAATGAAAATTATATCCGCTCGGGTTTGTGGAAACTACGAATTATTCCCTCGACAATCGTTGACGGTGAAATCAATATATGGCTGCCGACCGTGGAAGAAGTGACTGCAAAAACTTATTTTTCCAATCCGTCTGTTTACAATACCATGACCTTGCCGTCAACCGCCAATAAAGTAATACGTGTATCGGGCTATAACGACAGAATTGGAAATATTGCGGAATTTTCGGGAAACGGCATTCCCGATACTTCTCTTATTCCCGACATTGCCGCCCCTGCCGTCAATATTGTTTCCGCACGTTCGGGGGGTGGTTATGATTACTTTACAGGCACGAGTTTTGCCGCACCTTTTGTAACAGGCTCTGCCGCTTTAATGATGCAGTGGGGCATTGTCAACGGCAATTCCCCCTTTCTCTACGGTGAACGCATTAAGGCGTTTTTGCGGCTTGGGGCAAGACGCTCCGACGGTGTTGTTTATCCCAATCAGACTTTCGGTTACGGCACTCTATGTTTAAGCAATTCCGTTTCCTATATGGAAAGGTATCAATGGGGAGGGTTTGAGTTTGTCTGAAAATGAAAATGATTTGCCTCTTGAAGAATTTGTAAAACTTCCCACTACCGTGGATTTTCAAGTCATCAATACAAGACGTTTCCGTGAATACATCAAAGACAAGCCATATATACGTCTTGGCACTCAGCTCGAAAACAGTGCCGTTGTCGCTTACACCAATGAAAAATATATACAGCGGCTTCTCGTGGATTTGGGCAGTGACTTTTTTTCGTTCTATCCGAAAATCATGTCACCCCTTGACATTCAAAGCAACGAGATAAGCGGTATTACGCAAGTGCTTAACCAGCCCTTTCTCGACCTCTCGGGAAACGGTGTTATTATCGGCATAATCGACACGGGCATTGATTACACCAACAAAGTATTTCAATTCGAGGACGGCTCTTCTAAAATTTTGAGTATATGGGACCAGAGTATTGACGGTGAACGCTCTGATAATTTATACTTCGGCTCAACGTATTCCAATGAACAAATCAACTCCGCTTTACAATCCGATAATCCGTTTTTAATCGTGCCGTCAGCCGACGAGGACGGACACGGTACATTTCTCGCCTCTGTCGCAGCAGGAAATTCAAACGGTGAATATATCGGTGCTGCCCCCAATGCAAATATTATTGCCGTCAAACTCAAACGGGCAAGGGATTATTATATCAACCGATATTTGCTTTCCCCCGACAATCCCAATTTATATGAATCGTCCGATTACCTTTTAGGCATAAAATATATTATTGACAAGGCGGTTGAATTTGCCATGCCTGCCGTCATTTGTATCGGAATGGGTTCGAATTCGAGTGCACATGACGGCAACACTCTCTTTGAAGATTACATTTCATTCATATCCCAAAGGGCAGGTTATGCCTTTGTGACAGCCGCAGGAAATGAGGCTAATGCCAAGCACCATACACAAGGAAAAATCCAAAACGGCAAAGTGGAAAATATAAGCGTGCGTGTCGGTGAACAGGGGGCATCTTTTTCCGTTGTCATATTCGGTCCCGCATTCGATAAAGTATCTCTTGGGGTAGTATCCCCGACAGGTGAAATTGTTCCCCGTATTCCTTTCAAATCGGGGTTGGAATATTCCGAAAAACTTGTTTTTGAAAGCACCACTGTTTATATCAAATACTTCAAAGATATAAACAATAATTTAATTGTCGGTTTCAGAAACGCCACAGGCGGTATATGGGATATAAAACTTTTCGGAGATAACATCATTGACGGTCAGTATTGGGCATGGCTTCCCATTACGGGACAAGTTCCCGAAAGCGTGGAATTCCTTAAACCCATTCCCGAATACACGATTGTATATCCTGCAACGGCTGTAAGGGCTATCACGTGTGGTGCATACAATCCAAGTGACAACAGTCTTGCTGTATCATCTTCATGGGGACCGACAAGAGTTCCGCAAATTTCCCCCGACTTTACCTCGCCGGGGGTAAATATAAAAGGCGTTTTTCCGACAGGTTACGGCTCTATGACGGGTACAAGTGCCGCTGCTGCCGTAACAGCAGGTGCTGCCGCTTTACTCATGGAATGGGGCATTGTCAAAAACAATATGCCGACCATTAACGGCGACCTTATCAAAAGTCTTTTCATCAGCGGTTGTGTCAGAGATGAAAACATCACTTACCCCAACAATCAATGGGGATACGGCAGAATGAATTTATACAATACATTTGCGTCCGTCCGTGAAACCGTCATCAACTACAACATCACAACACCTTAACAATTCATAATTCATAATGCATAATGCATAATTACAAGGAGGTTTTTCCCATGCCCGAAGTGGAGAATATCAGCGGAGGTATCGGACTTTTAAAAACAAACGTCTTTTTAAATAACATCGGCAGACCTGCCGAAAATGCAAAAGTTGAAATCATCTCTCCCGAAACCGATACCGTTATACAGCAGTCTTTCACAGACATTCAAGGACAGCTTCAACCCGTAGTGCTTTCCGCACCGCCGATTGAAAATTCTCTTTCCCCTGACGAGCCAAGACCTTTCAATCAGTACAATATGCGTGTCACTCTTGACGGCTATCAAAGTGCATTTATACAAAATATTCAAATCTATCCCGATACCACTTCCATTCAGAATGTAGCTCTCGTGCAGAATTTTGAAAATATCAATATTCCCTATCCGACATTGTGGGGAAATTTTCCCCCGAAAATTCCCGAAGCCGAAATAAAGCGTCTGCCCTTTGCAAGCAATCTTGTGGTACTTCCCGAAACGGTTGTTCCCGAATTCATAGTAGTTCATGCAGGCGTGCCGTCGGACAGCTCCGCACCCAATTATACATTGACTTTTAAAGACTATATCAAAAACGTTGCAAGCAGTGAAATTTATGCAAGCTGGCCCCGTGAAGCTCTTAAAGCAAATATCCTTGCCATACTTTCATTTACTTTGAGCCGTGTCTATACGGAATGGTACAGAAGCAAGGGCTATGACTTTACCATAACAAGCTCGACTGCATACGACCAAGCCTTTTTCTACGGCAGAAATATTTTTCAAGAAATTTCGGATATTGTTGATGAAATTTTCACTCTTTATATATCCCGCCCCGACATCAATCAACCGCTTTTTACGCAATACAGTGACGGTGTAAGAGTTGTGCGTGAGGGCTGGCTCAGTCAATGGGGTTCAAAGTCCCTTGCCGAACAGGGATATTCTGCAATACAGATTTTGAAAAGATATTACGGCTATGACATTATTTTAAAAGAGGCTAAAAAAGTTTCGGGTATTCCGCTTTCATTTTCGGGCGTACTTCAAACAGGCTCTCGTGGAGAACCTGTCAGAACGATACAGCGTCAGTTAAACAGAATTTCAAACAACTATCCGCTTATCGGCAAACTTGCCGTTGACGGCATATATGGTCCGAAAACCGCTCAAGCTGTAAGGACTTTTCAGGAAGTCTTTGACCTGCCTGTAACGGGTGTCGTGAATTTTCCGACATGGTACAGAATTTCCGATATTTTCAATGCCGTAAACTCTTTGTAATTCATAATTCATAATGCATAATTCATAATTAACGTGAGTTCGATGAAAACGAAAAATGATTATACTGTCATTCTGAGGAGCGACAGCGACGAAGAATCTTTTGAAGATTCCTCACTGCGTTCGGAATGACATACTTAATTTCATAATTGTCAGAATATTTTTCAGTTACATCGAACTCACGTTAATTAAAATGCACAATGCATAATCTGAAATCAATCAGTTATGTATTGTGCATTCTGCATTAAGTTTCAATTTCTATTGTTTCAACAGAGCCGTCGGGCAGAGAAATTTTTTCGGTCTGCTCAATGATTTTCTGTACAAACTCCGTATCAACAACACATTCAATATTGCCGTCAACAACTGCAACGGTTTTATTTTCTTTATTTCTGTAAAGTTCAAGCATATAATCCGTTTCTCCAAACGTCAGCTTGATATAAAATATTTTTTCATATCCGTTAAGATTTTCGGGTATCTCTTCTGTACGTTCCGCATTTGACAGGCTTGATACAAATCTCAGCAGGTTTGTATAGTCAACAGCCGTTTCGTTATAATACATGTATGTTACTATATTTTCCTCGTACAAGTCATTCAACTGATGCTCTCTCTTAATGGAATAATTATACACTTTATCTTCATAGAATATCTCTGCCAAATCTGCATTTGCAATATCGGGACTATATACCGAACTGCCCAAAAATCCCCTGTAAGTTTCATTGTAATATTTAAATTCATCTTCATCGGCTTTATATATAATATTGCCGTCTTTATTCATAATATAACAATTTCCCTCGCTGTCCTGCTCCGATACAAGTATATTGATATTATTTCCTTCGTCAGTCGAAATCTTTATATCCATATACGGCTCGGCAAGTCCGAATTTTTCAATATCGTCTGCTTTCACCTCTGCCCCTGCCACGTTTGAAAGAGTGAAACTGTAAAATGTCGCTGCAAAATCAACTGTCTTTGATGAATCGCATTCTTCCATGAACGGTGACGACATGGCATATACACTGTTAATAATACCGTTCTTTTCTCTTGATATAATAATCGGTTTTTCATATCCCTTTCCCGATATTTCCACAAGCGTGATATTTTCCGAGTCGGAAAGCTCTCCCGTCAGGGTTTTATCAAACAACTGCAGTTTGTCAATGAAAAACATATCCACTGACGCACTGTTGACAAGATATACATTTTTGTTTCCGTCTATACGGCAATATATACCGCTTTTATCGGGGGCTTCGTTTCCGAAATACATATTCACTTTGGAATTATCACTGTATATCACCGTTACTTCAACCGACGGCTTGTCAAGTCCGTAATCGCTGTATTTCTTTCCCGAATTGTCTATCAATCTCGTAGCTGCAACTATTTGACATTCCTTTACAAGATTATCCGTCATGTACTTTGACATGAGGGTGTTTTCATATCCCTGCATAGTATAAAACATGGATATTTCTTCATTTTCATCTGCCTTTGCTTCTTCGGAATATTTATAA
>Ga0256407_10014517_pt1 | contig 10351 bp, 5 predicted proteins | sample RumenRJG_04DNA_FD_193489 | JGI IMG/M metagenome (GOLD analysis project Ga0256407, IMG submission 193489) | Bovine rumen microbial communities from Lethbridge, Alberta, Canada - RJG_04 | ecosystem: Host-associated > Mammals > Digestive system > Stomach > Rumen | place: Canada: Alberta | collected... | reverse complement strand
TTAAAAGAAAAAAAAGATAAAAAAAAAAAAAATGAAATAACTCATTTTATATGTTCAAATTGTAAAAAATCATATTTTCCAAATCAAATATCTTTAATATGTAATTATTGTAAAATTAATTATTTTTCTTGTTTATTAAATAAAGATGAAGATCCAAATATTCAACCAGCAACTTGGGAAAAATATCATTGTCAAAATTTAATAAATGAGACAATGAAATGTTTAAAATGTAAAAATATTTTATATTTAAATATAAGAGAAAATAAATTAATTTGTTTAAATAAAAAATGTAATTTTACAGCAAAGCCACAAAGTATAATTTGGAATTGTTTAATTTGTAAAAAAGAATTTAAAAGTGATGCTAAAATTTATAATCCTTTAGAAATTAAAATTATGAAAAGATCAGTTCATCTTGCTTTAATTTTTAAAAAACCTATTTTTCCTAATGAAATTCCTTGTTGTAAAGCAAATCCAAGAGAATTAATTTTTTATCATAAAAAGGATTGTAAGGGAGAATTATTTGAAGGAAACTTTAATGAAAAAATTATTATTGTTTGTTCAAAATGTCATGCAGTTAATTTTTATGATAAATTTATTTGGACTTGTCCTTTATGTAAAAAGAGATTTAGAACAAATAATTTTTTTATTAGATCTAATACAAATGATAAATTTACTTCTTTTAGAACAACTGAGTTAAATTCTAATTTTAGTAATTATATTAATAATTATAATTCTGATTATAATCCTATGTTAAGAAGTACTTCTAGTGATAATAAATTTTTTAATACTTTTCATTCAACTTTGAGATTTACTACTTCTTTTAATGATAATAAGAATCATATTGTAAATTTAGTTACTGAAATTTATCCTAATAGTGGAAAAAAAAATAATGATAATAGTAATGATAAACATAATAAAAATAAAAAACAATATAGTACTTTAATAGAAATTTTAGCTGAGAGAAATAATAATAAAATGTTTGAAAGTAATAATAATAATTATAATATTCTTTTAAATAATAATAGTAATAATAATAGTCGTATTAATAGTAGGAAAAATAAATTAAAGAAAAATAAAAGTGAAATGAATTTAGAAGAAGATGAGATAATAAATAATATTGCTAAAGGAAATAATAATAAAGAAAATATAATTATAGTTAATAATAATAATGAAAATAATAATAATGATATTAATTTAAATCTTTTAAGGAAAATTGCATCTGTAAGTACAAATGATCATTCACTTTCAAATAAAAGTTATGGAAATAGTTCAAATCCTCCTACTAATAGAATAAATAAAATTACTGTAAATAAAAATGAAAATAATAATGAAGAAGATGAATCAATTTTAAATATGAATAATCAAATTTCAAAAATTAGTAGTAGAAGATTAAGAAATAGAAAAGAAAATGATAGTATTTTAAATAATGAAAATAAAAGAAGAGAAAGTAAATTTTTAGAAGAAGAAAATAGTAATAATAATAGTCAAATTTCTATAAAAAAACAATTAGAATTTCAAGTTAATAAAATAACTGGGAAAAGTATAAGAGAAAAAGAAAGAGAAAATAAAAAAGAAAAATCACAAGAAATATATAAAAAACCAAATAAAGAAATTGATGAAATTCAAATCGACTCTCCAGACAAAAATTTAAATACATTAATCCCAAATAAAAAGAAAAGAAAATATAATATTACACCACAAAAACAAATATTAAAAAAAAATGTTAAAAAAGAAAAAGAAAAAGAAAAAGAAAAAAAAGATAATGAAAATAATGAAGAAGAAGAGATATTTACATCTCCAGAGCAATTAAAAGAAGTAATAAAAAATGGTAAAATCCCATCATTTAAAATAGAAAACTTCATATTTAAAAACCCAATTGGTGAAGGATCATTTGGAAAAATATATTTAATAGAAAAAGAAAAAACACATGAAAAATATGCATTAAAAAAGATAATATGTCATGATTTAGAAGAAATAAAACATTTTCAAAAAGAATTTGAATTAGTATATTCAAAAGTCCATAATAACATAATGAAAATATACAATATAGAATATAAATGTTTAGATTCAACAACATATTCAATATATGTATTAATGGAATTAGCAAATAGTGATTGGAATAATGAAATAAAAAGACGTTTAAAAAAAAGAGAATATTACACAGAATCAGAAATAGTAAAATTACTAAATCAAATATTAGATGCTTTAATTTTTTTAGAAAAAAATGGTATAGCTCATCGAGATATTAAACCACAAAATATATTAATTTATCCTAATAATATATATAAAGTTGCCGATTTTGGTGAAGCTAGAAATTTAAGTGATTCTATTCAAGAATGTACTCTTAGAGGAAGTGAATTATATATGAGTCCTGTTTTATATAATTGTTTAAAAAATAGACAAAGTGATGTTATTCATAATGCTTATAAAAGTGATGTTTTTTCACTTGGTTTTTGCTTACTTTATGCTATGGTTCTTACTGTTAAAGTTCTTAATGATATTAGGGAAATTAATAATATGAATGTTATTAGTTTAATTATTAAAAAAGCTCTTAGAAGGAATTATTCAGTTAAAATGCAAGGGTTGATTAATGGGATGCTTGAACTAGATGAAAATAAAAGATTTTCTTTTGAGGATATTAAGAAATATTTAAAAGAAAATTTTTAAATGAGGTATGTTTTTTTTTTTTTTATTTAGTTTTTGTAGTTATTAGTAAATAGTTTTTTTCTTTTTTTTTCTTTGATTTTTTATGATTTAAATTTGTAAATAATTTTGTTAGGTTTAAGTTAAAAATGTTTTTTTTTATTATTAAGGAACTTTAATTTTTCAAATAACAAAAATATTTAAGAAAATATTATATTAAATTTATAAAACATATATATAAAAATTATATTTTTATTTTTAACTACAAAAAAAAAACAAACATCAAATAAAAAACTATTAATAACTTTAATTAAATATTAATAAAAAAATATAATGCAAAGCAATTACAAAAACTATGACTGGGATTCTTTAATATCAAAACTCCCAATAAAAAAAACCCCAGAAGATAGAAAAAAAAGAAAAGAACTATGGAGACAAATAGATATAAATGGTAATAATTTTGTATCATTAGCAGAATTTGATAAAGGAATAAGAGATGTATTAAATCTTCCAGATATATTTAAATTAAAAAAAGTAATATTAAAATCATTTAAAGCAGCAAAAAATAAAGTAAAATCATCATCAAAATATGGAGACGAATTTGTTGGTTGGTTAGAATTTAGAATTATATTAATTTATTTAAGACAATATTTTGAATATTATGTTATGTTTTGTAGAATTGATTCTTCAAATGATTTTAAAATTAGTATTAATGAATTTAAAAAAGCTATTCCTACTTTAGAAAAATGGGGTATTAAAATTGATGATCCTGAAAGTGAATTTAATAAAATTGATAATAATAAAGGTGGGGTTATTATGTTTGAAGAATTTTGTAATTATGCTATTACAAAAAATTTAGATTTGGAAGATGATGATAATTTTGATGATGAGGAATTAAGAAAATGAAATAAAATTTATTATTTTAGGAAGTTTTATTATTTTTAATATTATTTTTTTATATTTATTTATTATGGGGAAAAAATATTGTTATTTATATTTTTATTTTAAATTTAATTAAATATATTATTTAAATGTTTTTATTTTTAAAAATAATTTAAATTATGTCGATGTTTGATTTTGAAAATAGAAATTATTACCTTTTAAAAAATGAATTTTCAGCTCATAAAAAATATCAAATTTTAGTTGATAATTCATTAAGAGGAAAAAGAAGGAAAATTCAAATGAATAAAAGAAAAATCTCATTAAATATATCTTCATCACCAAAAAAAAGAATATTATTATCAACTGAAGAAATATTTAAAAAATATTTTCCTAACAAAAATAATTCTAAATTAAAAAAGAAAATTAATATATCAATGAAAACATTATATAAAAATAATAATGATTTTCAAATAGATAGTTGTAACTCAAGTACAAAAGAAGATGATATTAATGTTAATATTTCTGATTTAGACTGTTCATTTAATGAAGAAGAAGTAACTTTTAAAAAAAATTTTTCTCAAAATTCTTCTTTTATAAAATTAAAAAATAGTCTAATTACAAAAAAATATAATTATTATCCTTTAAATATAACTGATTCTTATATGCAAGCTTTAAATAATACTTTTAAAAATAGTGATAATTCTATAAATAAATATAATAATATTAATAATACTATTAAAGAAGAAAATGAAATTGATACTTATAATTATAAAAAGGAGAAAAAGAAAAAGATTATTTTTAGTAATTATTTTGATGAATCCAAATTTTCAAAATTAAATTTACTTAATTTTTCAAATAAAAGAAAGAAATTAGATTTAACTTTTAATACTAATAAACATAAGAAATATTTAACTATTTTAAATGAAAATTTAATATCAAGAAAAAGAATTTTATCATCAAATAGACAATTAAATGAGACTTCTCAAAATAAATCAAAAAAAAAAATTTTTAGAAGTGAAAGTAAGAATATTAATAAAAAAAAAAGTAAAAGTAAGAATATAAGTATAAGTAAAAGTAATGATAGATGTAAAAATAAAAAAATTATATCACAAAATAATATAAAATTAAATAATAATGATTTATTGAAAGTAATTAATAAATTAGAATATAATTCAATTAATCAATATGGATTGTTAATAAAAAATATATTTTTATATCAAAATGAAGTATTGAAAATATTAGTTAAATATAAAAATAATAAATTTTATTTTAATAATCTTTATAAACTTGAAAATATTAATAATAGTCATATGTTTAATTTGCATTTATTAGGAAAAAATATTTGGAATAAATATTTAAAAATTGTGAATAAAAAAAATATAAAAAATTTATATTATTTTGATATGAAAAAAAATAAGTTTATTGATGTTAGTTTAATTAACAATAATCAAGATTTTATTCTTTTTACTTTATAACTTTAATAGAAAAGAAATTTTTTAAATAACATATAAATTGTGTAATTTATAATTATTATAAATTCAAATAAAGTTTTTTACTACAAAATAATTGTTTAAAAATGTGTTTTTTAATATGTAATAAAATTATAACTAATATGACTATATACAAAGATCACAAATTAAATAAAAAACCAAAATAAGCAATTAAATAAATATTAAAAAAATAATTATATTTATTTCTGAATATTATTTTCATTAATTTTGATTTTATTAGGATCAACAACTTTCCCACAAGGAACAACAACATTATAAATTTGAAAACCTATAATTAACATACTTCCAAAAATATCAGTAAAATAAACATTTTCCCCTAAAAACAAAAATCCCAAAATAAAAACAAAGACAATATTCATATAAGTCATAGGTAAAAATTTATTAATAGAAATATTTTCCAAAGCTAAAGCAGTTAAATAATTAGCAAGATAAAAAATAAAACCATTAGAAATAGAATAAATAATATAAAGAAAACTAGACAAACCATAATGATTTTCAAAAATCATACAAATTAAAGCAGGAATAGTATTATATACACCTAAATAATAATTTTGTTCATCACCATGCATACCTTGTTTACTTAAAATTTTTTGTCCCATAGTAGAAAAAGAAAAAAGAGTCAAATGAGTTAAAATAACAGATAAACCAATATAAATATTACCATTATTAGGTTCATCCTTATTACTTCCTTTAGTTTCATTTTTTACTATTAAAGCAGTACCAATTAAACAAAAAAATATACCATAAATATATCTTGTATAAAATGATTCATGTAATATCCAAATTGATAAAAAAGTAACAATTATAGGATTACAACCTGATATACATTGACATGTTGAAACTCTAAAATATGTAATTGCAATTACCCATAAATAAATTGTCATATAATTTCCAAAACTTCGAAAAAAAAACCAATATAAATGCTTTATTTTTGAATGAGGGGTTATTGGGATATTTTTATATTTACAAAAGAAATATCCTAATACCCATATTGGGAGACTTCTCCAAAATACTATACTATTGTTTGAGTATGCTTCTGGAAACCATTTTTTATATGTTTTTAATTGTATACTGTTTATTGCCCAAACAAATTGAGCTATTAAACCTATTATTAAAGCGAATCTTTCATTTTTACGTCTTTGGAGTAACATTTCGTCTGTTAAAAGAGAGGATTTTATACTATAACTGTTTGAACTTTCTGCCATTTTTTTATATATAGATTTTTTTTTATTTTTTCAATTTTGATTATTATTATATTGAAAATACTATTTTTTTTTAGAGAAAAAATTTATATAAAAAATTTTATATAAAAAATTTTATTTTATCTTTTGAATGGTTTTTATAAATAAAAAATTTTGTTAAAAGACGTAATTTTATTTTTTTACAATCTATAATAATTTTCAATTTTTTATTATTATTCATCTTCATCCTCTTTTTTTTTCCTAGGAATATTTTTCAAATCACAATACCATTCATAAAATTTATCAATAATAATAGGGTAATATGCTTCACAAGTATAATCTTTAGGGAAAGTAGTACCTTGATCCAATAAAAAGTCTAAAAAACATTCCCATTGATCTTTATTTAATCCTTTACATTTAGTATTTTTTAAATATTGTATAAAATCTTTTGAAATTGCAAATTGATCATAAAATAAACTTTTAAAGTATACTTCAACAACTTCTAAAGATAAAATTTTTGAATTATTCATTGTATTAAAAACGAATAAAAATTTATAAAAATCTTTAAATTCTTGTGAATATAAATCAAGTAAATTTTCTCTAATATGAATAATTTCAGATTTAAGTTCATTTAATGAATTACAACCAAAATATCTTAACCCATTTATATATTCATCTTCTGATACTTCATCCATTTTTTTACATCCACATCTAAAGAAAAAATAAGTAATAAAAGTATCTGTATATATATCTATTCCTAATGTTTTTCCCATTTTTTCCATTCCTTCAATTTCAATTTTTTTACTTTTTAAATTTATATAATTTGCAAAATCTTTTTTAATTGATTTTTCATCTACTCTATAATTTTTTCTTCTTGGCATTTTTTTTCGTTTTTTGATTTAAAAAATAATAAATTAAATTAAGGTTTTTTTTAAATAAAAAAATACATATAATATCAAATAAATAAACCATCATTCATAAAATAAATAAATAATGTAAAATTATGAAAATATTAAATTTATTACAAATTCTTATCCATCAATTCCAATAAATTGTGAAAAAAATTCTTTCATTTGAGGAAAATTTAAATTATTATTTAAAATAATCCAAGAAGAAAGATTAATTAAATGTTTTTGATCAGCAGTTTTAGGATCTTTATTAGTTCCAGGTGACATAAAAATTTCAAGTCTAAATCTTTTTTTATCTTCTAAACTAACATTAAAATTTTCATATAATCTAAAAATAACATGAGAACAATAATCTAAATCAAAAATATTTCTTAATTCATATAAAGTTTCCTTATTATCACCTAATAAAAAAGAATTATAACCATAAACAAGTAAATTAATTAAAGCATACATATGACTAGCACAAGTAAAATAAAATCTAGTTTTAACATGTCTCCAAGCACTTTTAATATCAGAACTATCAACTCTACTTTGATCTAATCCACTCCAACATTCATCATTTTCATTCATATCATTTTTACTTTCAAAATAAGGATTATTATAATTCCACCATATTAAATCTTTATATATTTTATTCATTAATGGTTCAATTATTTTTAATCCAATATTTATTTTTTCTTTTATTGTTATTCCATATTCAAATGGTAATAAAAAATTTGCTATTAATATTATATTTTCATATAGGGAATATGCATTTTCATTTAATATATATTTATTGTGTATTATATCGTATTTTATATTGTCATATATATCTGGAATTTTTGTTATTTCAAATTTTTGGGTTTTTTCATTAAAGAAATCTGATCTTAGTTTTTTGTATCTTTTATATATTAAAATTTCTTTTTCTTCTTGACATTCTGGAATTTTAAATTTTTTTTTTTTTTTTAATTCAGATGTTATTAATTTTTCCTTTTTGTTTTCTCCACTTTCACATGAACTTATTGTTCTATGGGATAAACTACTTTTTGTTCCTTTGAATGAGTTTGATTTTAGTATTTTTTGATTTTGCTCTGGTTCTTTTTCATTTTTTAAATTGTTGTTTTTTTCTTCATTTAATGAGTTTAAAAGTTTTGAATTTTCTAATAGGAAACTTGTTCTTTTTTTTATTGATGATATATTAGTTATGAAATAAGTATCTAAATCTTCATCTTCTTCTTCTTTTGATAATACAATTTTTAAATGTTCTAAAAATTTATCTAATTGATTTAAAATTAATTTCATTTTTTTAACAGGATTTTTAATTTTCCTCATTATATCATATATTGGAAATTTCCAATAAAAATCATTAATATTTTTTATATTTTCACTATTATTATCATTATTATTTTTATTTTCATTTTTATTATTGTCAATATTTTTATTATTATTATTATTATCATTTTCATTTTTATTTTTATCAATATTACTTTTATTATCTTTAAATTTCTCCTTTAAACTATAATCAAAATCAGGATAAATAGATTTAATATCAAACATTTTTTCAAATTTACTTTCCAAATCACCATCAAAATTCAAACATTCAGAAATTTCATGTTTAATTTTTCCTTTAACTTCAGGAATTTGTTCATTAGTAACATCAAGAGCATCAGTAATATTTTTATCTTTCCTAATCATAGAAGTAATAATTGGAGTAATAGGATCTTGAAATTGTAATAAACCTTTTAAAAAAGAAGCAGCAGTTTTTAAGCATCTTCCTTCTTCAGCAGAATAACATTTTAAATCATGTCTATATGTATTATGTAATCTAACAATTCCAGTACCATCACCTAATGAAGATGGATAAATTTGAAATCTAAATGTATTTCCTAATAATTTTCCTTGTTCTATTCCAGAATGAGTTAATGTACCACCCCATTTTAAAATTAGTAATGCTTTTATTATTTTATATTTTATTTTTTTTGTTTTTGGATTTATTTCTTCTGAGTAATCTAAAGGTTTTAATTGGATTTTTCTAGTCATTCCTTCAAAATTTATATTTTTCTCTAAAACCATTTTTATTTGGAATAATTTAGTAAAAAAATCATCATTTACATGATTAATATTTGAACCATCAATTTTATTATTTGATAATATTTTAGTAACTAATTTTAATACTGTCATTAATTCATTTGGTTTTTTTAATTTAATTTCTTTTTGTTTATAAACTTCACCTTTATTTAATATAACATCATCAGAATTACCATAAATATCAAATAAAGATAAAATATCTTTATCTTCAACAACAATTTTCATTTTTTGTTTAGGTGATCTATCTCCATGTCTAAAAACAGCAACAACACTTCTCAATTCTTCTTCATATTTTTTATTATTATTCCCAGATGGAATTTCTAAATTTTTATAAACTGGTCTTTTTTTTAAATAAACAGGTTTTTCTAAAAACAACTTCATATCCAATTTTTGTAAAACCATTCTCCTAATTAAAATAGCACAATCTTCATAATATTTTTTATTTCCTTTAACAAAAGACCATCCATTAACATCACAAACATAGCTTTTCCCATTAGATCTCAAAATATCAAAACCACAAATATTCTGTTTAAAAATTTTAACAATTTTCCTAGCAAAATCTTTTTCTTGAGGAGTTAAATTAATAGGATATCTAATTTCTTTCCCATCAGAACTTCTTTGAACTTTACCATCTAAAGTAGGTGATTTACGTGCTTCTGCATGAGCATATTCAGGACCAATTGTATATACTTTAATATCAAAACCATCAGTTTGTAAAAATTCTTCATAAATGTAACTTTGATCTCTTCTTATATCATTTATTTTTGAAAAAAAAAGAGAACATTCATCTTTTGTTTTACGAAATAATCTTTTTGAACCACCACCATGATTTGGAGGGTAATAAATATAAACGAAATGATCGTCACCGTTTGCTGGTTTTTCTACAAAGGGTTTGTATAGTTTTTGAGTTTTATATTCTATGTGGTCGTCGTATTCTATTAAATCGTCTTTTGAATTTTGGTGTTTTATGTTAGGGTTTTGAAGGATTTTTATTTTGGTTTTTTTTTCTTTTTCTTCTTCTGTTTTTATGTTAGTTTTGTCGTTTATTTCATTTTTTTCTTCAGTTTTTTTTTGATTTTGAATAGAAGGATTTTTATTTTTTTTTTTTGAATTTTTTTCATCTTCTGATTCTTTTTTTTTATCATTATTTCCAATTTTT